>Ga0316224_1000019_pt1 | contig 268602 bp, 211 predicted proteins | sample TBH18013metaG_FD_206254 | JGI IMG/M metagenome (GOLD analysis project Ga0316224, IMG submission 206254) | Freshwater microbial communities from Trout Bog Lake, Wisconsin, USA - TBH18013 | ecosystem: Environmental > Aquatic > Freshwater > Lake > Hypolimnion/Profundal zone | place: USA...
GTTTTTGTGGTAGTTGGGGTAGGGGGGGATGGGGATTTCGGGGATGGGATTGGCTTTAAGCTCGTCGAGGACGAGTTTTACGCCGGTTTCAAGCTGGTCATCGTGGCCGGCGGCGGCATCTTTGGGGAGATCTTCGACGGGGACGTCGGGGGCGATGCCGTGGTTTTCGACCTCCCACTCGCCTTTGAGGCCGTAGATGGCGTAGCGGGGAGCGGTGACGGAGCCGCCGTCGAGCAGGGGAGGAAAGCCACCGATGCCGACCAGGCCGCCCCAGGTGCGGGTGCCGACGAGCTGGCCGATGCCGGCCTTGCGGAAGTACCAGGGCATGGCGTCGCCGCCGGAGCCGGAGTTCTGGTTGATGAGCATGACCTTGGGCCCGAAGATGGCGCCGACGGGGTCGTGAATGGGCTTGCCGTCGCGCTCGATTGCGCCGGAGAGCGGGAAGCGCTTGAGCACGTCGACGACGTAGTCGGCGACGAAGCCGCCCTCGTTGAAGCGCTCGTCGAGGACGAGGGCCTGCTTGTCGAGCTGGGAGTAGAAGTACCGGTTGAAGTTGGTGTATCCGGAGCCGCCGGTGTTGGGCATGTAGACATAAGCGACCTTGCCGCCGGAGAGCTGGTTGACCTTGCGGCGGTTGGACTCGATCCAGTCAAGGTTGCGGAGGCCGTCTTCATCGGCGATGGGGACAGCGGTGACGTCGCGAGCGTCTTTTCCGTCCGGATTTGGACCGACATGGAGGACGGTCTGCTTGCCGGCAGTGCCGTCAAAGAACTGGTAGAGGTTGTCGGCGGCCTTGAGGTCGCGGCCGTTGACGGCGAGCAGGTATTCGCCCTCTTTGACGGAGACGCCGGGCATGGTGAGCGGCGAGGCGAGGCCGGGGGTCCAGTTTTGGCCACCGAGGATTTTGGCGATGCGATAGCGGCCGTTCTCGACTTTGAAGTCGGCGCCGAGGAGGCCGGTTTTGGGATCGGCGTCCGGGGTGTAAGGCCCGCCGATGAACATGTGGCCGATGGTGATTTCGCCGAGCATCTCAGTGGAGAGATAGCTGAACTCGGAGCGCGAGGCGAGGCCGTCAAGGAAGGGCTTGTATTTGGCCTCGATTTTGGGAATGCTGAGGCCGTGGGTGTGGGGGTCGTAGAGGAAGTCGCGCTCAATGCGCCAGGTTTCGTGGTAGATCTGGCGCCACTCGGCGCGGGGATCGATGACGGTTTGAAGCGAGCCGAGGTTGAGGGGCTTGCCGGGGCCGTTGTCGCCGGGTTTCAGGTCGTCAGTTGAGGCGATGGTGTAGCCGTTGTGGCGGACATAGAGGACCTTGGAGGCGTCGGCGGAGACGGTGAAGCCGTCAATGTCTGTGAGGACAGTCTCGGGCTTGCGCTTTTCAAGGGTGAAGCGCCAGACGGCGCGGATGCCGGGGCCACCGCCCTCATTGGAGGAACGGCCGAAAGGCTGACCTTCGAGGAGATAAACGACACCAGCCTTGCCGGCGACGATGCCGCCGTAGTTGCGCGGCGGAATGGGGAGGGAGAGGATGCGGTCGCCGATGTTGGCGAGATCGACTTTGACTTCGACGGGCTTGTCTTTCACATCCTTGCCGGGGTCTTTGCCGGTCTCTTTGTCTTTGTCTTTTTCGGCGGTGCGGGCGGCGTCTTTCCTGGATTTGTCCGCATCTTTCTGGTCGGCGTCTTTCTTGTCAGCGTCTTTGGTGTCGTCTTTTTTGGCTTCGTCCTTGATTTTTTCGTCGTCGCTTTCAGGGGGGATGGGGGATGCGCCGTCTTTGGCGAGGACGACGACGTAGGGAGCGGTGGTCTGGGCGCGGTCGAGCGAAGAGAGATCGATGCCGGCGCGGGAGGGGCCATCGTCCGTTGAAGCGAGGAAGTAAAGGTACTTGCCGTTGAGGTCGAAGGCGGGGCTGGAGGTGTCGCTCATGCCATCGGTGACCTGGGTGAATTTGTGGGTCTCCATGGAGTAGAGGAAGATGGCGTCGAGCTGGTTGTCGAGGTCGCGGTGGTAGGCGATCCATTTGGAGTCGGGGGACCAGACGGGGCCGAAGTCGGCGCCGAAGCTGCCGTAGGTTCCCTTGTCGATGAGGACGGGCCTGGAGGCTGCGGTGGATTTGGGGTCGGGGACGTCGACGTACCACATGCGCAGGTGCTTGTCGGTATAGACGATGTGTTTGGAGTCGGGCGACCAGGTGGGGTTGTAGAAGTAGCTGGCATCGGGGCCGAGGTCGATGACGACGGGGGGCTTGAAGCCGGTCTGGTCGTGAAGGTAGAGCTGGTACTCGCCGGAGGCGTCAGAGAAGTAGGCGACGGTTTTGCCGTCGGGGCTCCAGGCGGGGTTGCGCTCTGCCGCTCCGGGGGTCTGGGTGAGGTTGCGGGTGTCGCCTTTTTCGCCGGGGACGGTGAAGATTTCGCCGTGGGCCTCAAAGGCGGCGCGGGCACCGGTGGGGGAGAGGGCGGCGTTCTGAATTTCGTCGGCGGGCAAGTTGGCCAGGTGGGGGACGAGGTTGGGCAGTTCGCCGTGGATCTGGATGGAGATGGTTTGGTCGGAACTGGTGGCGGTGTCAAGCAGGTGGATGGAGCCGAACTGCTCGTAGACGAGGCCGCCGGGGCCTGCCTGGAAGGATTTCAGGTCGTAGGTGGTGTTTGGGGCGGCTGGGGTGACCTGTTTGGTGGCTATGTCATAGCGGAAGAGGGAGACGGGGCCGGTGCCGGAGGGGGCGCGGTCAGAGAGGAAGTAGACCGAGTTGCCGACCCAGACGGGGTTGGAGTCGTTGGAGTTTTCGCGGGGGACCTTCTGGAGGTCGAGGGTTTTCAGGTTGACGAGCCAGATGGGAGTGGTTTGTCCGCCGACGTAGCGCTTCCAGGCGGGTTGCCACTTGGTGTAGGGCTGGTAGGCCAGGGATTCGCCGTCGGGCGAGAAGGAGCCCTGGAAGCCGGAGGGCAGGGGGAGGAGTTCAGGGACGCCGGAACCATCGGCATGAACGCGGAAGAGGCGGAGATAGTGGCGATAGCTGGCGGCTCCGCTGGCGATGAGGAGGTCTTTTCCGTCGGGGGACCAGCCGACGACGGCGCTGCCGGCGGGGTGCCAGGTGATGCGGCGGGGAATGCCGCCGGAGGCGGGGATGACGTAGACGTCAGTGTTGCCGTGAAGGTGGGCGGAGTAGGCGATGGAGGCTCCGTCAGGGGAGTAGACGGGGCCGGCGGTGACTTTTCCGTTGGAGGTGAGGCGCTGGGCGTCGCCGCCCTGGCGGCTGACGGTCCAGATGTCGTCGGCATAGCGGAAGGCGATGCTGGATTGGCTGAGGGAAGGGTTGCGCAGCAGCAGGGGCGGCTGGGCAGAGGGGGTTTGCGCGGAAACGAGCGCGGGAAGAAGCGCGGCGAGGACAAGCAGGATGAGGGCAAGCAGAGAGCGGGTACGGGTCACGGGTTCCTCCGGTGAGTCGGGGTTCACTGTGCGTGAGGGGAAACAGGCACAGGAAACCTGCCAGAGTATCGTACGACGGAGTGGGGGCGGTAGTTGCAGGAAAAATGGGGGTTGGGGGGATTTTTGGGGAGGGGATGGGGGTGGCGGAACCGGTTTGAGGGCGGCTGCGTACCAGAGGGAAGCCGGATTGCCAGGTGGGGACAGCTGGATCCGGGGATGGGACGCGGCCCGGAGGGGTTGCGGCGCGTCCAATAGGCATAGCGGAGATTGCGTACACTGGGAAGACCGGGTTTTTTATTCGAGCGACGCCCTGGGACCGGCTGTTTTTTCTGAATTTGGGCGATGGTCGGCGGACCGGGATCCCCAAACCTGAGAGGCAAAGAAAGCGGAATCATGCAACTGGCTGAGGCGTTCAAACTCGCGCTGCAATCACTGTGGGCCAACAAGATGCGGACCATTCTGACGCTGATTGGGGTGGTGATGGGCGTGGCGTCGGTGATCATGGTGATCACGCTGGTGAACGGCGCGAACAAGTACGTGGGGACCAAGCTGTCAGGGTATGGGGCGGATGTGTTCACGGTGAACCGCGAGGGGCTGATACTCTCGGCCGAGGACTACTTCAAGTTTCAGAAGCGGAAGATTCTGCGGGTTGAGGATTACGAAGCGGTGCGCGACAACTGCACGAATTGCAGCGAAGTGGGCGCGATGCTGAACAAGTCAACGAATGTGGTGTTCAACGGCCACTCGAGCAACAATACCGGGGTGCGTGGTTACACGTGGAACATGCTGTCGCTGAACAATGTGGACATTGCGCTGGGGCGTGGATTTACGCCGGCGGACGAGGAACACGCGACGCACAACGTGATTGTGGGCTACGACATTATCGAAAACCTGATGGGGGATGGGGATCCTCTGGGCAAGGATATCCGGGTAGATGGGATTCCGTACACGATTATTGGGGTGGGCGACCGGCAGGGCAAGACACTGGGCCAGTCGCAGGACAACTGGGTTGCGGTGCCGATTACGACTTATCAGCAGACGTATGGCTACAACGACTCGGTGGACATTTATGCCCGCGCCAACGGCAACGCCGAGGTAATGGAGCGGGCCAAGGACGAAGTGCGGGTGCTGATGCGGAGCCGACGGCATAACGCCGTGGGCCAGCCGGACGATTTTGAGATTCAGACGAACGACACGTTTCTGGATATCTGGAAGCAGATCAGTTCACTGTTTGCCTATATTGTGGTGGGCATTGCCTCGATTTCGCTGGTGGTGGGCGGGATCGTGATCATGAACATCATGCTGGTGAGCGTGACAGAGCGAACGAGGGAGATTGGCGTGCGCAAGGCGCTGGGCGCCAAGCAGAGGGATGTGCTGCTGCAGTTCCTCATTGAGAGCGCAACGATGTCGATGACAGGTGGGGCAATCGGCGTGCTGTGCGGAGTGATTGTGGCGAAGCTGATTACGCTGATTATCGGATTCCCGACGACGGTGAGCTTGTGGAGCGTGCTGCTGGGGCTTGGGGTGGCCACGGCTACGGGAATTTTCTTTGGAGTGTATCCGGCGAGCAAGGCGGCGAAGCTGGATCCGGTGGTGGCACTGAGAGCGGAGCTCTGAGTGCAGCTGACAGCGGACAGCTCACAGCTGACAGTTTCCGGATCGCGCAGCGAGCGAGCTTTGTTGGTTCCTTAGGGGCCAGGAGTGGACAGCCGGCAATTTTGAGCAGGCTTTGAATGAGGCAGGAATGACGCAATCATTTCGGGATTTGCAGGTTTGGCAACGGTCGATGGAGTTGACGGTCTCAATTTATCGCTTAACTCGCGATTTCCCGCGCGAAGAGATCTACGGACTGACCAGCCAGATTCGGCGTGCGGCAATCTCGGTGCCGAGCAACATAGCGGAGGGGCAGGGAAGACTTAACCCTAAGGAGTTCCGGCAATTTCTTGGGGTTGCGCGTGGCTCGATTTGTGAGTTGCAAACTCAACTTGAGATCGCTCGCGCACTGGGGTTTGGAAAAGCTGAGTCCATCAACGAGGCGGAGAGTTTGTCGCATGAAGTGGGAAAGATGATTTACTCATTTCTCGGCTCGCTAAGAGATCAGGCGAAGGAAAACTAGAAACTGTCAGCTGTTGGCTGGCAACTAGGAGCTGTAGTTCATGGCGCAAGGACAAGGTCGGGAATCAGTGAAGATGGCCCTGGATACGTTGAAGACGAATAAGCTGCGTTCGGGGCTTACGATCCTGGGGATTGTGATTGGCGTGACGACGGTGATTACGATCTCTTCGGTGATTAACGGGCTGAACCACCGCGTTTCAGACTTTGTGAGCGAACTGGGGTCGAACGTGATCTGGGTGTTTCACATGCCGGTGATCGGGGTGCGGCCGACGACGGAGCAACTGACGCGGAAGAAGCTGAACATGGACGACGTGCGGGCGCTGCGACAACTGCCGCATGTTGTGGCGGCGGATGGCGGACAGCAGCATGTGGGGCAGTTCAGGGTGGGCGCGATCAGCGTGAAGTACAACGGCAAGAAGATCGCTGGAACCATTCTGCAAGGCGCGACGGCGCAGGTGGCAGAGGTGTATGACCTGAAGCTGACCGAGGGCCGATTGTTTAACGATGCGGAGGACGCCCGCGCGGCGCATGTTTGCGTGATTGGTCACGATACCGCGGAAGAATTGTTTGGCAATACGGATCCGCTGGGCAAAGACGTGAACATCGAGACCGGGATGTATTCGGTGATCGGCGTGCTGGACAAGCAAAAGCAGATTTTCGGCGGGGGCAAGAATCCGCAGGACAACCAGGTGTATTTGCCGCAGACGACATTTCATAACCTGCATCCTGAAGATCTGGACATGTGGGTGAGCGTGAAGTACGACGACCCGAAGAACAAGGCGCTGGTGCAGGAGGAGATTCGGGAGTTGATGCGGGTGCGGCGCAAGGTGAAGGTTGAGGCGGACGATAACTTTGAGATCTTTGGGCCGGACTCGTTGACCAAGCTTTGGGGGCAACTGACGGGCGGACTGGTGGCGTTCATGATTGCGGTCTCGAGCGTGGGGTTGATGGTGGGCGGCGTGGGGGTGATGAACATCATGCTGGTGAGCGTGACGGAGCGGACGCGCGAGATCGGGATTCGGAAGGCGATCGGGGCGACGAAGAAGACGATCCTGACGCAGTTCACCACGGAGGCTGTGACGCTGTGCGCCGTGGGCGGACTGGTGGGCGTGATGGTGGGCGCGGTGATTACGTGGATTGTCTACTTTTTGCCGATTGGCTTGCCGGCTACGCTTTCGACGATGTGGGTATTGATCGGGTTTGGGGTTTCGTGCGCGATTGGATTGCTGTTTGGGATTTATCCGGCATGGAAGGCGGCGAATCTTGATCCGATTGAGGCGCTGCGGTACGAATGAAGCAGGGAATAGGGAATAGGGAATAGGGAACAGGGGTAGACGACCTCGCATTATGTGGGTGCGGCAGGTCACTGGCAAGAGTGACCGCGAAGCGATATATGGTTGGGGCTGAAGGCGGTTGCCATGGCACGAGGGCAGAATCGCGAATCGGTCAGGATGGCGCTGGAGACGCTGCGGGCAAACAAGCTGCGTTCGGGGTTGACGATTCTTGGGATCGTGATCGGGGTGACCACGGTTATTACCATCTCTTCGATCATTAATGGGCTGAACAACAAGGTGTCGGATTTTGTGACGTCGATGGGGTCCAATGTTTTCTGGATCTACCATTTGCCGCTGATTGGGGTGCGGCCTACGTCTGAGATGCTGACGCGGAAGAAACTGACGCTGGAGGATGCTCTGGCGTTGCGCGCTCTGCCGCATGTGGTGGCGACGGATGGCACCTACGAGCATGTGAATCAATCGTTCCACGTGGGGGACGTGGACGTGAAGTACAACGGAAAGAAGGTAGGGGGCCAGTTTCTGGCGGGGTCTACGGCGCAACTGGAGGCGGTGTCAGACCTGACGATGCAGGAAGGCCGATTCTGGACCGAGGAGGAGAACGACCGGCATGCGCATGTATGCGTGCTTGGGCACGACACGGCGGAAGATCTTTTTGGCGATGCGGACCCGGTGGGCAAGGGTGTGAATGTGGCGACCGGGCTCTATACGGTGATTGGCGTGATGGAGAGGCGCAAGCGGCCGTTCGGCTCAGGGAAGAATCCTTCAGATAACGGAGTGTATTTTCCGCTGGGGACTTTCCATAATCTTTATCCCGAGATCAAGGACATGTATCTCAGCGTGAAGTACGACGACCAGAAGAACAAGGCGCTTGTGGAGGAAGAGATTCGCGAGATGCTGCGGGTGCGGCGGAAGGTGAAGGTGGAGGCGGACGATAATTTCGATATCTTCGGGCCGGACGCGCTGACCAAGCTGTGGGGCCAGTTGACGGGGGGGCTGGTGGCGTTCATGATCGCCGTCTCGAGCGTGGGGTTGATGGTGGGCGGCGTGGGGGTGATGAACATCATGCTGGTGAGCGTGACGGAGCGGACTCGGGAGATAGGGATTCGCAAGGCGATCGGTGCAACGAAGCAGACCATCCTGATGCAGTTCACGACGGAGGCGGTAACGCTGTGTGCCGTGGGCGGGTTGACGGGGATTGTGGTGGGCGCGGTGATTACGTGGATTGTTTACTTTTTGCCGATCGGGTTGCCGGCCGCACTCTCAGTGATGTGGGTACTGATCGGATTTGGGGTTTCGTGCGGGATCGGGCTGGCGTTCGGGATTTATCCGGCGTGGAAGGCGGCGAATCTGGATCCGATTGAGGCGCTGCGGTATGAGTGAGGCCGTGGTCAGGGGCTCGTGGTCAGGGGTCAGGGATCGGCGGCGGTGAACTGCGCGGAACGGACTGCTTATCCTTCGACTTCCGATCCTTCCTCTGGATGCGACTCACCCATACTGCCCTTCGCTGACTCCTCCCATGCCATTCCGCTAGACTTACTTCCATGATGCCGCATGGTCTGGCCCAATCCGTTGAGATTGTCACTACGATTCTTGCTGTGGCGGGGATGGGGTATTTTTTGGCGGCGCTGGCGGGGGCGCGGGTTTTTGTGCGGCTGCGGCGGGCTCGACTGGCGGAGTTTGCGCCGGGCGTGACGATTCTGAAGTCGCTGAAGGGTCTGGACCCGGGGATGCTGGAGGCGTTCCGGAGCCATTGCCGGCAGCAGTACGCGGGCGAGTATGAGCTGTTGTTCGGGGTTTCGGGGATGGACGACCCGGCGGTGGAGGCGGTGCGGGAGTTGATGGCGGAGTTCCCGGAGCGGGCGATCCGGCTGGTGGAGTGCCCGGAGCGGCTGGGGACCAACGGGAAGGTGAGTACGCTGGCGCAGCTGGCCCCGCAGGCTCGGTATGAGTTTCTGCTGGTGAACGACTCAGACATTACGGTGACGCCGCAGTATCTTGACCGGGTAATGCGTCCCTTTGCGCCGGTGCAGCAGAATGGAAAGGCGCAGAAGCCGGTGGGGCTGGTGACGGCGCTGTATCGCGGGCGGGCGCACGGGACGCTGTTTTCACGGCTTGAGGCGCTGGGGATTGCGACGGACTTTCAGGCCGGGGTGTTGCTGTCGCGAATGATAGAGGGCGGGTTGAGCTACGGGCTGGGCTCGACGCTGGCGGTGAGCCGGGAGGCGCTGGACCGGATTGGGGGCTTTCTGCCGCTGGCGGACCATCTGGCCGATGACTACGAACTGGGGGCGCGTGTGGCGCGGGCGGGCTATCGTGTGGCTCTGACCGAGGCGGTGGTAGAGACGAGCATTCCGGCTTATGACTGGCGCGGCTTTGTGGACCACCAGGTGCGCTGGGCACGGACGGTGCGGGATGCGAGCCCGGCGGGCTATGCGGGGTTGGTGTTTACGCATGGGCTTTGCTGGGCGCTGGTGAATGTGGTGGCCAGCGGATTGAGTCCACTGAGCGTTTGGCTGCTGGGGATGAGCTTTTTTCTGCGGGTTGGGGTGGCGATGACGGTGGGCGCCGAGGTGCTGGGCGACCACCAGGTGCTGCCGAGCTTGTGGCTGCTGCCGCTGCGCGATGTGGTGGGGATGGGCGTGTGGGTGGCGGGTTTCGCTGGTCATACGATTGTGTGGCGGGGCGAGCGGTTTGAGCTGAAGAAGGGGAAGTTGCACCGGCCCCGGCCTGCGAAGTGAGCGCACGTAAATGCCCGGTTAAAAGCGGGATGGCCTGGGAACCGCTGAGCGAGGCGGGCGTATCATTCGGAGTATTCATTTTTGCGGCATATTGAATCGCGGAAAGTGGACTGCGATGCAGGTGTGCAACGGGCTCGATAAGCCGGACGGCATCCAGCGCCCTGAAGCTGGAGAAGTGACATACGAGATCCCTGACAATTTGAAATCCGCGGAGAGAGCACTGGATCTGGTGTATGACCTGCGGGTGGGGACAGCCAGCTCTGAGGGTTTTTACCGGGAGGCGGCGGAGTTCTGCGACCGGGTTGTGGCGGAGCTGGAGCTTCGCGCGGGCTGGTTGATTGGCGAGTATGCGAAGCATGTGCAGGCCGAGCTGCGGGAGGCTGAGCGGAGCCGGGGAGAATACGGCCTGGATTTGCTGGTGCTGGGGCTGGTGCAGGCGCGCTACCTGGGCGCAGCCGAGAGTACGCCGCGCTGGGTGGTTGGGCTGGCGAGCGAGTTGTATTGGCTGCGCCGAGAGGCTCCGTGGACGAGGGCGGGGGCCGACCTGGGACGGGCCGCGCTGCACCGTTACTTTCTGGGCCGGAATATCGGCCGGAGGGCAAAGCCGGGACCTTGCACATTGAAGCGGCTGTGGCGGCTGACGGACTGGCTGCAGGCGACGGGCGAGTTTGAGCAGGAGATCCGGCGGTTGAACAACTGGCGGAGTTTCCTGAAGGCGCTTCCCGAGGCGGAGGCCCACCGCTGGATGAATGTCTCGGTGGAAGCCTTCGATTGGTTTGAGCGTGAAGCAGCGGGAGCGTTGAGCCAGTACACGGCCGGGGTTGGAAAGTTTCTTGCGGGCGAGCACGCGCTGCGGGGCATGCGGGAGGACGAGATCTTCTGCGGCCGGTCGCCGGTGGAGTACCATCTGGCGATGGTGGCGGCCGAGGCGATGAACCGTGGGCTCAGAGAGCAATTTGACCGCAAGCCAAACAAGGTGGTTCTGGTGCCGGCGTGCATGGCCAGGCAGAAGGTGGACGCCTGCCGGGCGCAGGTGGCAGGACCAGATATGACCTGCGCGAGCTGCGATCCTGAGTGCGCGATCAACCGGATTTCAGTGCGCATGCGCAGACTGGGAGCGGAGGTTTACCTGGTTCCGCACGCGACCGGATTCAGCCGCTGGCTGGCGCGCTGGCAGCGGGAGCCGGAGACAGGGGTGGTGGCAGTGGCCTGCCTGATGAATATTCTGCCGGGCGGCTATGAGATGCGGGCACGACGGATAGCGTCGCAGTGTGTTCCGCTGGATTTTCCCGGCTGCAAGAAGCACTGGCGGCGCGAGCGGCTGGCAACGCGAGCCAATGAAGAGCGGCTGGTGGAGATTGTGCGCGGCACCTCATCCGGATCCATTGCCGCTAAGGCGTAAGAGTGATCTGGCCGAAGCTGGCCTGGTAGCCGGTGGCTGCTTTGTTCTTTCCAGTCACATTAAAGGCAAAAGAGTGGGTGCCGGCGGTGAGCAGGATGCTGCCGTAGCTTGCATTGAGGGGCGCGGACGAAGCAGTGTAGTTATCGACGGCGGTTCCGAAGTTCTTTCCATCAATGGACAACTGATAGATTCCGCGGTTGGGGCCGGAGTCCGCGAGCAGGCTGACGGCGAAGGTTGCGGTGGTGGCGACCTTGACGCTGAAGCTAACGGATTGTCCTGAGGCAACGGCCGGGAAGAGGACTCCCTTGCCACCAGGGAAGCCGGCGTTGGAATAAGGCTGCAACACAGGCGCAGAGGCAGAGGTAGCCGCGGGCAGGCTGGAGGCGGGGAAGTTCTCAACCGGCGGCACAGACCAGGACCAGTTGAGAACGTCGGCGGTTGCGGCAAGTCCGCCGGTTCCGCCGGTAAAGCCGACAAGCGCGGTGTTTGCACCGAGCGTAAGGGGCAGATTGACGGTATAGGCGTGGGTAAAGGAGACCTTTGTCAGGGTGTCAGTGATGGTCTGCTGGAGTTGCGATCCGTTATAGGAAAGGGCGACAGAGAAGACGTGCCCGCTGTGGAGATCGATGCCGGTGGAGGAAAGGTCAATGGCCGGAATGGTGGGGGCAACGCCACCGGTGTAGAGACCGGTTGAGTCATAGCCCTCACCCGCATTGTCGTAGAGGTCAAACTTGAGGGCGGCGCTGGGAGAGATGCCGGGGGACGCGCTGGGGCCATAGCCGAGTTCGCCACCGATACCGCCGAGGGCGGTTTTGCCCTGATTCTGGATGACAAAGGTCATGCCATCGGCGCTGGCATTGGTGAGCAGAAGGTTGAAGTTGGTGGTGAAGTTGGTGATGGGGACGGGAGTATTGAAGTAGGCGCTTCCCGCTTCAAACCCGTTGCCGTCAAGAATGCGGAGGCGCTGCGCGGTGACTTTTGCGGAGCCGTTCAGGCTGAAACTGGAGGCGGTAAATCCGCTGTTGATGGTGAAAACGCTGCCCGGGGTTCCGAAGAGGTAAATGCCTTGAGCGACGGTGCTGTTAGCCTGCGCGGGCGCCACAGCGATGGCCTGAACGACCATCGTGGTGGAGAGGGAGATTGGTTTTGAATACAAGGCGGAAGCGATGGTGGGCATAGAACCATCGAGGGTGTAATAGATTTTGGCGCCGGAGGTTTTGGAGGTCATGCTGAGCAGGATGGGGGCAGATTGAGGGCCGGGCGCGGGGGAAAACACCGGGATGGCCGCGGTGGGCGGAGCGTTCTTGAAGAGGCCGTAAACAGTGACCGAGGAGGCTCCGCCGACGTAGACGAAACCGTTGGCGATGGTGGGGGTGGTGAATTTGACGGCAATGTCAGCCTGGTCGCGGCTGTTGGCAGCCATGGTGCTTGAGTAGAGTTCGGTGGCCAATGTTGGATCGAATGCGTGGAGCACGGCGGGCGCATTGCGGTAGTTTGAGTTGTCGAGGATCCAAACGATGCCGTTTTTGGTGCCGTTGGCCGAGATGCTGGGAGTAGAGCCGGCGCCGTCGCAGCCGTCGCAGCCGAAGCTGCTGTCAGTGGCGGTGGCCGGAACGGTGGAGAAGAGGCCAGTCTTTGGGTTGAATGTCCAGGTGCTCAGTGGGCCTCCGTCGGGAGCCAGATAGAGCTGATTGTTGAAGAAGGCAAGGCTATTGTGGATATTGAAGCCGCCGTCTGAAAAGTCCTGGACGTCTTTATTGGAGTTCAGCGTGTAGCTGCCCATCTTGTCGCGGTCGACGAGGTAGATCTGGCCGTCCTTGTCAACGGTAACGAGGAGGTGCGGGTGGGTTCCGGAGGGATTGTCAATCAGCGTGCAGGCACTGGTGCCGAGGTCCTGGTCAGCGCCGCTGAGGTTGGCCTGATTGTAGGGTGTAAAGGAAGTGACCAACTTGAGGCCATTTGAGCCGGGCGTGAACTTCATGATGGTTGTGGCGTAGTCAGCGCCGCCGGTGGTGTTGGCGTCAAAGGTGCCGTTGCCGCTGGCCGCATAGAGGTTTCCAGAGCCATCGACGCTGATACCGCCGCCACTCATCCAGATTCCGCCGTCAGAGCCGTTGGGAGTCACGATGAACTGGCCCGAGGATTTGGTGAGATTGCCGGCGTTGAAGCCCATTACCCATCCGTGATAGGGCGGGTTGTCGCCGTGAGAGGCCCAGGCAATCCACACCGAGCCGCCGGCCAGCGCCAGGGCGGCACGCTGATTCTGAGTGAGGGGGTTGAAGGTGATTTTGCCGCCGGAGGAGCCATCGCCGGTGCCGCTGACGGTGGGCAGAATGACAACGGGGCCGCTCATCATCTCCTTGCCGGTGGCCAGGCTCAAGGCGTGGAGGCGCTGATAGTAAGTGGTTTTGCTGCCGGAGACCAGCTTGCTTTTCGCGACCAGGTAGATGACACCCGCGACGCGGTCGATGACGGGGGTTCCGGTGATGCCAATCTCGGGGACAATGTCAGTGGAGCCGGTATCGGCCGAGGGGACGGTGGTTTCGCCAGCGGCGAGCAGGTTGACATGCCAGTAGAAGCCGCCGGTGGGAATCTTGCCGTCGGCGTCAAAGGCATAGACGCTGTCGTGCTGGGTGGCGACGAAGAGGACATTGTGCGCCTTATTGTCGGCCATGGTGTAGTTGCCAACCCAGAGCGGCTGGGCGTAGACGCGTCCGTCAACGGGGAGGGAAAACAGCCTGCCGAAGGTAGTGGTTTCGATTGTGGTGGGCGTGAGTTGGGTCTCATGGCTCTGCACGCCGGTGCGATAGAAGTCCACGTGATGGGTGAGCACGTCTTGGGCAGCGGCCTGCGGCGACGAACCTGCGAGCAAGGCAAGACCGAGAAGGGCCCCCAGGCCCAGGCGCGAGATCAGGTGGAGTTGCAGGCGACGGCTCATTGTGGCATTACGCAGGATCGTGGATTGGTAGAACATTGCAAGATCTCCGATGGGCGTGCTGGGGGTTGACATGGCTCAAGACAATCGAGGGCGCGTTATGTGGCCACCGCAAATCGGCGCGGACAACTCTCTGAGGCGGCTCTCCCGTTTGCAGTGGTGATTCAAGTGTAGCGAAAGGCGGCTTCCTGTTGAAGAAAAAGTCCCTTGGCAGGGGTGTCTTGCCTCCAGGCCAAGGGGCGAGCCGCTTTAATCGCCGGTGGTGACGGCGCTGGGGTCCTGGGCGCTGATGGCGGCACAGTCAATGGAGAGGCATTTGCCGAGTTCATTGAAGTTCTGGTCCCAGCGGGGGCGATCTTCAGCGCTGAGCGAGGTGAGCGCATAGGTGGAGGTGCGCAGGATCTCATACCAGATATTTTGGGCCTGCCAGAGATTGAGTTCGAAGGGCATTTCAACCAGGACGCGACCGACGGCGAGGGCGCGGTCGAGCATCTCCATGGACCCGGACGACATCTGGAGCTCAATCATGGCGCGCTTCATGCGCTGATCGGCGAGGTAGCTGAGGGTGGCGGTATCGAGGGAGACCTGATCGGCCTTGGCGAGGGAGAGAAACGAACGCAGGAGGGCCTGGTCCATGGGGTCGGTTTCCATGGCGCGGCGCAGGCCGGCGTTGACGGCAAAGCCGGCGGCGAGGGTGAGGGCAGGTGGCTTGGGCAGGCCGGCCTGCGAGAGGTAGTGGAGAAGGCTGGCGTGATCTTCGTAGATGGTGGTGAGCGAGTTCTCAATGTCCCAGAGGGTGGAGTTGAGGATGAGCTGGACGATGCGGCGCTGCTCGTCTGTGAAAAGCGAAGTAAGGGAGTAGTCGACGTGGCCGTAGTAGCGGTCAATGAGGCGAATGACCTCAGGGAAAAGGGCGCGCTGGACCTGCTCAGCGGCCTGGGCAGCGAAGGCTTCAAAGGCGGGAGCGTCTGAAGGCTCGTAAGCCTTGACGGCGGCGGTGATGTTCTGGTCGCCGAAGTGAAGAACGGCAAAGCTGAAGCTCTGTTGAAGGCCGGTGATGCCGCTGGCAATGCGGGCGCGGCCGAGGGCGAGGCGACCGCGGCCGGAGGTGGAGATGTCGTAGGACAGGCGGCGGACGTGATAGCAGAAGAGATCAGTCTCCTCAGCGAAGGAGGAGAAGATGCTGCTGATGGCGTAGTGGGCGGCGACCTGCTCGAGATTGAGTTCGAGTTTGGCGACCTGCTCGCGATAGATGCGTGCGCCGTCACCGGCGGCGGGATCATTGGATCGGGCGTCGGCAAGGCGGGCAAGGAAGCTGGGCTCGAGGGTAGCGGCACTGTCGCCGAAGAGTGCGCTCGCGAGCTGGAGGACACGGGCGGCATAGGCGATGATCTGGACGGTTTCAATGCCGGAGATATCGTCAAAGAACCATCCGCAACTGGTGTACATGAGCTGGGCGTGGCGCTGCATCTCCATGAGCTGGAGGGCGCGGACACGTTCATCGGCGCTGAGCGGATGTGTCTGGTGGACGGTGAAGAAGCTCTCGACGGTTGAGTCAGAGCGGTCAAGGATGACCTGGATGTAGGCGTCGCGGGCGGCCCAGACGTCGTGGAAGAGGAGTGCGCCCTCGGCCTCAGTGAGCGGGACGACGGCGTTGCGGAGCTCGTCGAGAGCCTGGCGAAGGGGGGCGCGCCAGGTTTGGTTATAGCCGGGCTTTCCGCCGTTGCAGCCGCAGTTTGAGCGCCAGCGCTCGATGCCATGGACACAGCTCCAGGAGGTGTTTTCGGCGATTTCGCATTCGTACTCGGGCGGGAACTGAGCCAGATAAGCGGAGTAATTGGTGAGGGTGACGGACGCGTCTTGCTCGAGCAGGCGGAGGGCGTAGGCGAGAGCCATTTCGCCGTGCTTGTGGTGGTGGCCGTAAGACTCGCCATCGGTGGCGACATGGACCAGTTGCGGTTCGGGCGAGTCTTTGAAGCCGGCCTTGAGGCGGGCGGCGAAGCTTTCGCCGGAGTTGAGCAGGCCCTCAAAGGCGATGGCGCGGGAGGCGGGACCGTTATAGAAGAAGACGGCGATGGCGACGCCGGAGTCAAAGCGGACGAGATAGGGGCGGGTGGTATCGACCGAAGCGCCGGGAGTGTCAGACCAGTTTGCGCCATCGCGGAGAGGACGAATGCGCCGGCACTGATGGGGGGCGAGGACGGTGAAGCGGATGCCGTGCTGGGCCATGAGTTCGAGGGATTCGGAGTCGGCCGCGGTCTCGGCAAGCCACATGCCCTCAGGGGCAGAGCCGTAGTGGGATTCGTAGTCGGCGATGCCCCAGCGGATTTGCGTGATGCGATCACGGAGGCTGGCGAGGGGAAGAATGATGTGGTTGTAGACCTGGGCCAGGGCGGAGCTGTGACCTTTGAAGGTTCTGCGGCTGCGGGCCTCGCCGTCGAGGATCATGCGGTAGGTGCGGGGGGCGTTCTCCTTGAGCCAACTGAGGAGAGTTGGGCCGAAGTTGAAGCTGATGCGGGCGTAATTGTTGACGATGCGGGTGATGAGGCTCTTGATGTTGACGATGCGGGCGGCGCCGTTGGTGGCGTAGCACTCGGCGCAGATGCGCTCGTTCCAGTCGTGATAGGGGGCAGCGGTGTCCTGGGTTTCGACGGTCTCGAGCCAGGGGTTCTCGCGCGGGGGCTGGTAGAAGTGACCGTGAATGCAGATGTAGCGCTTGCTGGCCATGAAAGACAGCTCCTAGCTTCTAGCTTTTGGCTTCTAGCTGAAACAGTTTGCCCGGAAATCGAAATGAAGGCGTTTCCACAGCCGAATCGGTGTCTATTCACGTTTTGGGACCGACACAATGGCTAGAAGCTAGAGGGTAGAAGCTGCATTTGATTATTGTAGGCTGGAGCGGCCGGAGGGCGGGGTGCCTTTGGCGAGATCGCAGGCGCGCCAGAGGTACCAACTGGCGACGGAGCGGAAGGGGGCCCAGCGTTTTCCCCTTTTGAGAACGATTTCGGGCTTGGGGAGATCGGCGGCTTCAAGGGCGCGGGTTTTGGGGAGGCGCAGGAAGGTGAGGGCGAAACCTTTGCGGACGCCGTAGTCGGTGACGGGAAAAACGTCAGGGCGGCCCATGCGGAAGATGAGAAGCATTTCGACGGTCCAGGGGCCGATGCCGCGGACGGCGGTAAGGCGTTCGACGATTTCCGCGTCGGACATTTTTTTGATGGCGGCGTGGGTGGGGACGGTGCCGTCGAGGGTTTTGGTGGCGAGGTCGCGGAGGGCTTTGATTTTATTGCCGGAGACGCCGGCGGCGCGGAGGGGGTCGTCGGGTGTATCGAGGAGGAGCTGGGGAGCGGGGTCGCCGCTGTAGTACTCGCGGACGCGGCGGTGGATGGTGGCGGCGGCTTTGCCGTGAAGCTGCTGATACAGGATGGATTCGAGGAGGGATTCAAAGGGTGTGGGGGCGGGAGCGAGGCGGAGGGTGAAGGGACCGGCGCGGCGGATGAGGTCCGCGAGTTTGGGATCGGCGGCGCTGAGGTGCTGGACGGCTTCATCGGGATCGAAGGGAAGTTTGCGGCTGCGGCCGTTGTGAATCATGGGAGGAGTTTATCGCAGCGCGGGTTCAGCGCGAATTACTGCGCCGTTGAGAGCCGGATCTTCTTGAGTTCCTCTGCCGTGGCCGCCATGGCGGATCGTTGCGCCGCGTTGAGGCCCATTTGGTCGTGTTCGGCCTAGTAGAGATATTCGACGACCTCAGAGTAGGCGGCACCGCGCACGAGTAATTCGTAAAGTTTTCCAATGTAACCGTCGTATTCGTCCTGGGCATTTGGCTCGTCCCTAATGCCGATTGGGTCCCAGCTCTGCAACAGGATATGACGGATTTGGACGCGTATACGTCTGGACTCTGCTTTGTCGATGCTTGGATTCGGGGTGGTCATAAAGTCGCTCTTTCCACGGCCGGAAATCTCATCCTGTGGTGCCGAAACGCCACCGGCTTCGCAATCCTGGCTTCAATCAGAGGCTAAGCGATGGCGGCGATGCCGTGTTTGGCAGCGAGGGTTAGCAGTTTGGCTGCTGGGCCACGGGGCTGCTTTTCACCGCGCTCCCACTTGCTGACTACGCCTGTGGTTACATTGAGGTGGGCGGCGAAGACGGCCTGGCTGACGGCGGCTTTGGTGCGGATGCGGCGAATGGCGGCTGGAGAGAGCTTCATGACCGGGGTCAGGCAGGCGCGGTCAAATTCACGCATGGTTTTGCTATCGATTGCGCCGACCTGGTGCAGGTCCGACATGCTTTCATGCAGTGCTGCGAGTGCTTCGCTCTTATAGGCTTTTGCCATTTCCAACTCCTTTTCCAATTGGAGCAATTTCGAATAGAGCTTTTTGCTTTACGAATGCGGTGATCTCTTCTTCGGTAAAGCCGAGGTAGATGCCCGCCGCTTTGCGATAGCCCTTCAATTCGTCGGGCCTGATGTTGGCCATGTCTTTCTTTTCGAAGCCGAACATCAGGACCGCGCGTTGGCCGGCTTTCATGGCGATCAAGGCTCTTGCGCCTCCACTGGAACCTTCTCCCTGCCGCGCCAGCCGGTACTTGAAAACGCCCCCTCCGAGATCGGCGTCGAAAGGCCCGTTTACTGTATTCCAAAGATCGCCGTCGCCGACTCCAAAGCGACGCGCAAACCGCATGAACGGCTTTGAGGCAAAGACCCGAAGCGTGCTGGGAGGATTTGCCGACACGAGAGTAGTGTAGCACTTAGAACTATAGATTGGAAGCGGAGTCAAGAACCCGGCAGCGAGCGGTCGCAGCCGATGGTAAACTTCGTGGGACTTTGGGGAAGAGGGGATTCCGGGATGAAACGGCGCGAGTTTGTGAAGACGTTGTCTGCTGTAGGAGCGGGGTTGGCGTTGCCGGGTGGGGCGGCACGGTTGCTCGATGCGCAGGAGGCGGCGGGGGACGCTGCGGTGAAGCGCGTGCTGGTGATGTTCAAGTGCCACTTTGACGCGGGGTTTGTGGATACACAGACGGCGGTGGTGCATAAGTATTTCAATGAGTACTTTCCGCGGGCAATTGAGATTACGCGGGCGGCGAACGCAGGCGGCAAACGGCGGTATGTGTGGACGACGGGGTCGTGGCTGCTCTACGAGTATATGGATCAGGCGGGGCCGGCGGAACGCAAGGCGATGGAAGAGGCGATCGGGCGCGGGGATATTGCCTGGCATGCGCTGCCGTTTACGTGGTGGAGCGAGATGCTGAACCGGTCGTTGATTGAGGGAGGAATTGGGATCTCAGAGGCGCTGGACCGGCGGTATGGGAAGGTGACGACGGGCGCGAAGATGACGGATGTGCCGGGGCATACGCGGGGGCTGGTGACGCCGCTGGCGAAACATGGGGTGAAGTTTCTGGATGTGGGGCTGAATCCGGTGCCGGCGTTCCCTGCGGTGCCTCAATTATTTCTCTGGAAGGACGCTTCAGGGGCTGGGGTTCCGGTGGCGTATCACCGCGATTACGGCGGCAGCGTGCGGGTGCCGGGGAGCGACCTGGTAGTGGCATCGTGCGTGCGGACCGATAACAGTGGGCCGCATTCGGCGGAGGAGATTGCGAAGGTACACGCGGAGTATGCGGCGCGGTTCCCGAACGCGGAGATTGTGGCATGCAATTTGAGCGACATTGCGGCGGCGATTGAGCCTTACCGGGAGAAGCTGCCGGTGGTGACGCAGGAGATTGGGGATACGTGGATCTATGGACCGCCGGGCGATCCGCTGAAGCTGGCGCGATACCGGGAGGTGGCGCGGCTCAGGGATGTGTGGCTCAAGAAGGGCGAGTTCAAGCTGGGAGACGAGACGGATCTGAAACTGCTCAGGCACATGCTGCTGGATGCGGAGCATACGGGGGGAGCAGATACGAAGGTGTGGCTGGATTATGACCACTACAAGCCGGACGATTTGAAGAAGATGCTGGATGTGAAGGGCTACAAAGTGGTGGCGTTCAGCTGGGAGGAGAAACGGAAGGATCTGCTGGATGGCGTGGCGACACTGCCGGTGAAGCTGCGGGCGGAGGCGGAGGCGGCGATCAAGAATTTGCGGGCCTACGAGCCGGGACTCTCAGAGAAGCCCTCGGGATTGCCGGGGGGAAAGACGATTGAAACCACCCACTACCTGCTGGCGATTGACACGAAGACGGGCGCGCTTGTCCGGTTGCGCAACAAGGCGACGGGACGGGAGTGGGCGAGCCCGACAAATCCGATTGGGCTGTTTACGTACCAGACGCTTTCGCAGGACGACTACAAGCACTACATCGAAGCCTATTCCCAATGCCACGAGGAGTGGGTGGCGCACGACTTTGGCAAGCCGAATATTGAGAAGTTTGGAGCGGTGAGCCGGGATTGGCATCCGGATTCTGCCGCGGTGCATTTGGAAGAGACGGATGCGGCGCATCGCATTGTGGTCCGGTTGCGCATGGGGGATGAAGAGTCGTTTCGATCGGGGATTGCCTCTTTTCCGCGCGTGGTGTTTTACGAGCTCCGGCTGCCGAAGGCAGAGGCTGCGATTCATCTGTATGTTTCCTGTTTTGAAAAGCCGGCGACACGGCTGCCTGAGGCCATGTGGCTGACCTTTAACCCCATTGCCGAAGACCCGAAGGGATGGACGCTGGACAAGACAGACGAGGCGGTTTCGCCATTGGACGTGGTGGAGAACGGGAACCGGCACCTGCATGGGCTGTGGAAGGGATTTGAGTACAACGCAGGCGGAGACAGGTTTGCGGTGGAAACCCTGGATGCGCCGGTGGTGGCGCTGGATGTAAGGTCGCCGCTGGTGTTCTCGAACGAGCAGCCGGACCTGAGCAAGGGCGTGCACTCGAATCTCTATAACAATGCCTGGGGCTGCAACTTTATCTCGTGGTACAGCGAGGATATGAGCTTCCGGTATGTAGTTCGGGCCTGACCACCTGCGGGGGGGCTAATCGCTCGCTCTCCGCTCGCACCCGCTTCTGTGGGTAAGCGCACGGCCACCTGCGGTGGGGCCAGTGGCTCGCTCTCCGCTCGCTCGGGCTTGTGTGGGTAAGCGAACGGCCACCTGCGGTGGGGCCAGTGGCTCGCTCTCCGCTCGCTCGGGCTTCTGTGGGTAAGCGCACGGCCACCTGCGGTGGGGCCAGTGGCTCGCTCTCCGCTCGCTCGGGCTTGTGTGGGTAAGCGAACGGCCACCTGCGGTGACTCGATCACACGGCCGGCCGGGGTCTGAGTTCAAGGCACACGCCCGCTCATTGCGATGATGCTGCCGACCCGGACCCAGCATTGTATCTGGCGCCGCGACGGGCACGGCTTCTCGTGGGTTGTTGAGATTCTCAGGCCCGGATCGCCTGGCTGCGATGGTTGTGCATCCTGCGATGCGGGTGGGGGCCTGGTGTGAAAGGGAGATTGGGATGAAGGAGTTTCTCAACCGGATGAGTGGAGGGCGCAGAGTGCGCGGCTTTGCGCAGGCATTGATTGGCCTCGGGCTGGCAGCGCTGCCCATGCCCACCTTCGCCGCCGGGTCGCAGAGCATCCGGCTGGCGAGCGTGGATACCGCGATCACGGTTGAGGCAGGCTTGCAGGCTCCGCGGCTGGTGGAGATGCGCCCCCGGAGCGGGCCAAGCTGGCACAACCAGGCGGCCGAGGCACTGATTGACCACGTGGACGTGGATGGGGCCCGGCATGCGCTGCACTGGCGCCTGGTTGCTTCGGCCGGCAGTGAGTCCGCCAAGGGAATCAGCCTGGTGTATGAGACGGACTCGCCTCACCTGCGGCTCAGCTGGGAATGGCGGGCCAGGGCCGATCACGGTCCGCTGGAACACACCATCGTGATTCAGAATCTGAGTGAGAGCGCGCTCTGGCTGCCTCTGCAAGCGAGCTTTCGCTTCGAGTGGACTGTCGATCCGCATCAGGCTCTGGAGCGCTTCTGGGTGGAGAAGGGAGCCGACAGGCCATCGAGCGAAGGCACGCATCTGGATGGGTTGAAGGAAGGGGATTCGTGGACCGGCACATCGAGCACGTATGCCAATGCCGCGGAGGGTGAGCCGCGCGAGATGATTCCGTATTTGCTGGTGGACCATGCGGATGGAAACCGCACGGGCTGGTATGTGGGCATTGAATTCAGCGGGCGCACCCGGATCACGCTGGAGCGCAGCGGTGGCGCGACGCGCGGGGAAGCCGGGCTGAACCCCGATCCGGGACCGTTTCAAACGCAACTGCTGCCCGGCGAGCGGTTTGTGACGCCGACGATTTTTCTGGGCGCATTCAGCGGCGGTCCGGATGGGGCAGGCAATCTTCTGCGGCGCTGGGTCCGGCAGGTACTGAACAATCCACTCACGGTTCAAAACCCCTCCTATCCCCTGATGAACAGCAATACCTGGGGCGAGGGGATGGCGATCAACGAGAAACAGGCGCGGGGGATGATGGACCAGGCCTCAGATCTGGGGCTGGAGATGCTGCACCTGGATGCGGGCTGGTTTCGCGGGGTAGGGGACTGGTATCCAAGCCCGAGCAAATTTCCGCACGGGCTGGCAGCGCTTGCCGACGAAGCTCATCGGCGGGGCCTGAAGTTTGGGATCTGGGTGAATTGGGCACAGGCGGGAACGGATACATTGCCGGGGTCGACGAATGTTTACGATGCAAAGGTCAGAGACTGGCTTGTGGCGGATGTGCCGGCAAACTGGCATCCGGATGACTTTGGCGGCAGGACGATGGACATAGGAGTGCCGGCAGCGAAGGATTACGTTGAGCATGAGGTGGAGCGGATTGTGAAGGACGATCACCTGGACATGCTGGAGCACGACGGTTACCTTGTGGCGAAGAGTTGTACGCGACCGGATCATCCTCATCAGGCGGTCAGCTGGCAATCGGGATCGGCGGTGGTGGAAGGGAACGGAGTGATGCGGGACGCCGCGAACTCGACGGATGTGAGCTATCACGCGGTGCGCGCCTACTATGAGATCTATTCCCATCTGCGGGAGGAGCACCCGAATCTGCTGTTTGAGATCTGCAACGATGGCGGGCGGATGGTTGACTTTGGGAGCGCGGCGCATGGGGACTATTTCTCGATTACCGATTCGTACGACCCGCTCTCGAACCGGAGGGCATTCTTTGACGCCAGTTATGTGCTGCCCGGGGCGATGCTGGAGAGCTATGTGGATCGATGGCCGACAGCGCGGGTGGAGAACTTGCGGTATATGTTGCGCAGCGGGATGATGGGGTGGTTCTCTCTGATGTTCGATGCCACATTGGGAGGCGATGGGGGGATTGACAGCAGGACGCGGGCCACGATTCCAGCATGGACGGCCGAGGAACACGCAGTAGCGCGCGAGGAGTTTGCGCTCTATAAGGAGCAACTGCGACCGCTGATCCGCAAGGCTGACCTATACCACGTTTCAGAACGCCCGGACGGTATCCATTGGGACGGGATGGAATACTTTGATCCCGAGCTTCGCCGGGGAGTGCTGTACGCTTTTCGCGGTTCTGAGCCGAAGGCAGGCCGGCATCGCTTTGTGTTGAAGGGACTGGATGCGAGGCGGCGGTACCAGCTGGTGTTTCACGATGGCGGCCGCAACGGCCGGGTTGTGATCTCAGGGGAGGCGCTGATGCAAACGGGCGTGGAGGTGGCTCTGCCCGTTCCGCTCTCGTCTGAGCTCGTATTCTTTCAAGAAAGTCCGCGATAGATGGGGGCGAGTCGAGGACGGCGTCGCTTCTGCCGCCCTGGACGTGACGCGCGACCTGGACGGAGATCTTGGAAGGCATGGGCGCGGAAGGCGGCGTTTTTGAGCGGGGCCCGACCTGGGGCAGCCGCCTTACAATTGAGCGGGATTGGAGGTTTTGCGTGAAGATACCGGAGACTTTGCTGGAAGTGCTGAAGAAGGATGGGGTGGTGGCAATTGCGACGCTGGGCGAGGATGGGCCGCACCTGGTGAATACCTGGCACAGCTATGTGCGGGTGGCGGGAGAGGACCGGCTGCTGATTCCTGCGGGCTACTACAACCAGACGGAGGCGAATATCGCGTTCAACAATCAGGTATTGGTGACGGTGGGCAGCAGCAAGGTGCACGGATTGCATGGGCCGGGGGCGGGGTTTTTGATCAAGGGGACGGCGACGTTTTTGAAGGCGGGACCGGAGTTTGAACTGCTGAAGTCGACGTTTGGCTGGGCGCGCGGGGTTTTGTCGATTGTGGTGGACGAGGCGACGCAGACGATTTGATGGGGGCGCGGGAGCGGAGTTAGCGCTGGTTCGCGGGGTTAGCGGGGTTTGCGGCGGGAGAGCTGGGATTGGCGGGATCCCACCCATTCAACGATGAGGCTGTTGAATGGATGGGGCACGGAACTATCGCGGTGGGTTGAGAGGTGGGTATAGGGGTTTGCGGTATCCCGGGTTTGGAAGTTTCAATTTGGATTTGGTGAAGGTGGTGTTTCTGTCGGCGTGGTTGGGTTGCGGCTGGGGCTTGTACCATCTAGGTCAGTGATTGGACAGGAGCGGTAAACGCGATGAAGATGCGGCCGGGAAGCCAGACGGGATTTCTGCTGTGCGGGAAGGAATGGACGGACGGGGAGGCACTGGAGGTTCGTTCGCCATGGGACCAGGGGCTGGTGGGCCGGGTGACAGTGGCGACGCGGGCGGATGCGCGGCAGGCGGTTCATCATGCGGTGGCCAGCATCAGGCGGACGCGGGCGCTGCCGCGGTGGAAGCGGCGGGAGATTCTGGAAGATGTGGCGGCGGCGCTGATTGAGCAGAAGGAGCGGTTTGCGCAATTGATTGTGGCCGAGGCGGGCAAGCCGGTGAGGCTGGCGCGGGCCGAGGTGGACCGGGCGGTGATTACTTTCAAGACGGCGGCCGAGGAATCAGCGAGGCTGGGGGGCGAGAGCCTGCCGCTGGATTTGAGCGAAGGCAACGAGGGGCGCTGGGGGCTGGTGCAGCGGTTTCCGGTGGGTCCGGTTCTGGCGATTACGCCGTTCAATTTTCCGTTGAACCTGGTGGCGCACAAGGTGGCTCCGGCGATGGCGGCGGGGTGCCCGATTCTGTTGAAGCCGGCCCCGCAGACTCCGTTTACAGCGCTGGCGCTGGGCGAAGTGATTTTGAAGGCGGGATGGCCGGAGGAGGCGCTGGCCGTGCTGCCGCTGGAGAACGTGGATACGGCGTGGCTGGCGGAGAAGGAAGACCGGATCAAGCTGGTGACGTTCACGGGTTCGGCGAAGGTGGGCTGGGAGCTGAAGGCGCACTCGGGGCGGAAGCGGGTTCTGCTGGAGTTGGGCGGGAACGCGGCGCTGATTGTGCATGGGGACTGGCTGGACCTGGATGAGGCGGCGCTGAGCACGGCGCATGCGGCGTTTGGGTATGCGGGGCAGTCGTGCGTGAGCGTGCAGCGGATATTTGTGGAGCGGAAGGTCTTCCAGACGTACCTGTGGAAGGTTGTGGAATGCGCGGCCAAGCTGGTGGCGGGGGACCCGGCAGACGAGGCGACGGAGGTGGGTCCGCTGATCCGGCCGGGCGAGGCGGAGCGGGTGGAGTCGTGGATCAGGGAAGCGGTAGAGGGCGGTGCGAAGCTGGTGGCCGGGGGCGAGCGGCATGGGTCAGTGATTACGCCGACGATTTTGACCGGGACGCAGCCGGGGATGAAGATCCGCGACGAAGAGGTTTTTGGTCCGGTGGTGACGATTGAGCCCTATGACGACTTTGAGCAGGCGCTGGCGGATGTGAACCACTCGAAGTATGGGTTGCAGGCGGGTCTTCTGACGCGCGACGCGGGACGGATTTTGACGGCTTACCGAGAGCTGGAGGTGGGTGCGCTGATAGTGGGCGATACGCCGAGCTGGCGGCTGGATGCGATGCCGTTTGGCGGGGTGAAAGACTCAGGGCTTGGGCGCGAGGGGATACGCTCTGCAATTGAAGAGATGACGGAGCCGCGGATGCTGGTGATGGCGGGGCTGAGCTAGGGGCTCAGGCTCCGGCGGCTTCGGCATCAGGTTGAGCAGCGAAGACTCTGGCCTGGTCCTCCTCGGGGAGGAAGCGGCAGAGATAGTCGATGGGGTCTTCGTACTCGGCCATCTGGCGCAGGTGGTACTTCCAGACGTCAGGGCGGTTGGAGCGGGGGGTGAAGGGCTTGCGGGTGACCTCAAGGACCTGACCGCGGCTGTTGACGCGGCTGTAGGTGGTGCCGGGAACCGAAAAGCTGATGCGGGAGCCGGAGCGCCAGAAGGCGCGGGCGAAGTCGTGGGAGAAGAGCAGGGTGTAGTAGCGGCCCTCTGAGGCGAGCAGGGTGAGCGCCTGCTCTGTTCCTGGCCACGCGGGTCGGATGTTGGACTGAAACCAGCTGGAGAACTCAAACCCGTTGAATTGCGACTGATTGAGCAAAAGGCGCAGCAGCTCTTTGCGGTTCATGACTCCGGCTTTCGTAGACACAGGTATGGGGGAGTGTGAAGCCCCAATATTCATCACCGACTACCTTGCAGGCAGTTGGTGCTGTTTTTTAGTTGGTTCTGGACTGATTCTGCGGGTGAGGAAGAGATGTCAGGCATCCCCCAAATGGGAGATAATGGTTCACCTGAGCTAGAGGGATTACCGGGCTGCGTTAGACGAAGGCACAAAACTGGTGGGTTTTCTGGATGCCGCGCAATGCCGAGACCGTTTCAAGACTGCTGGGGTTGCTGTATGAGTCCTCGGCCTCGCCGGAATGCTGGCCCGAGTTTCTAGAGGCGCTGCGAGGGTATGCGCAGGCCGATATGACAGGTTTCGTCCTGATTGATCCGGCGAACCGCTGTAGCTTGCGAGTGAGTCCCGGGTTCGATCTCGATCAGCAGCGAGCCTACTCTGAGCATTTTTATAAATATGACATGATTCTTGGGGGTTTCAAGGCAAAGAGTGCGCTGCATCGCGGCTGGATAGGAACCAGCCAGTCGGTGGTGTCAGACGCGGAATATCACCGCTCGCACTTCTTCAACGAGTTTGCTAAGCCCCTGGGGCATGTGCATCAGATTGGGGCCATGCTTGAAGAACTAGACGACGGGCTCGGCGGCGGACTAACCCTGCTTCGGAGTGGAGGCCAGCAGCCCTTCGGGCGGGTGGCAGCATCGCTTCTGACGCTGCTTGCGCCACACATGAAGCGGGCGGTGCATACGCATCGGACACTGAGCCAGGTACGCAACCAGAATGCCGAGTTGCGGCACTCGGTGGAGGCGTTGGATTTGGCGGTGGTCAGCCTGGACGGATCAGGGCGGGTGGTGCGGATGAGCTCGGCCGCGGAGGCGATTCTGGATCTGCGCCGCGGGATTGAGGTGGAGAGCGGACAGTTGCGCGCCTCAGTCGCGGGGGAGCAGTTGCGGCTGGCTGAGCTGATTGCCGGAGCGGTAGCGACGGGCCGCGGGCGAGGGGAGAGCGTTGCAGTGCGGCGCGCGACAGGCGGGGCGCCTGAGGCGGGGAGCGATCCGGTGTGGACGGCGGCGCACGGGGGAGCGATGATGATTTCGCGACTGGCGCCGAACCGCTCACTGAGGGTAGTGGTGACGCCGTTCCACTCGAGTGAAGTTCTGCTGGGGGACCAGCCCGCAGCGCTGGTGTTCTTCAGTGACCCGGATGCGCGGCCTGCATCGCGGGCGGCGATTTTGCGCGGACTGTATTGCTTGACGCCGACCGAGTGCCGGCTGGCGGGGTTGCTTGTGGAAGGCCTCGACGTGGCCACGGCCGCCGAGCAACTGAAGATGACGGTTGAGACAGCCCGCTTTCATTTAAAGACAATCTTTCGCAAGACCGGCGCGCGGCGTCAGTCGGACCTGATGCGGCTGGTGCTTGGGTTGCCCGGCGGGCTGGAGGGCTGAGGGAAGGGCCGGATGTGGATGGGTTGCCGGCGAGAAGGCCAGAGTTTGAGGTTTGCTCAGGATGACCGTGAAATTGATGTTTTGCCAGTGAGAATGATGCTCTGAATCTGGGATGCATCACGCTTGATAGAGGCAGCAAAAACGTCCCGCAGGGTAAGCTGCGGGACGTTTTTGTTTTCTCGGGCAGGGATTCCGCCGCGGGCTGACACGCTTCATATGCGCGTGGAGCGGAGGGAGAGTTTGAGCCGTTGTTACTTGGCCTTTGCCTTTTGTGCGGCCCAGCGCTTGCGCTGTGCATCGGCGATGCGTTTGCGGGCTTCAGGGCTAAGTACGCGGCGCTTTTTGGATTTCTTGGCGGCCGCCTTGGTTGCGTTGCGCTCAGTTAGTTTTGCAGGGACTTTCCCGATGCCGGCCAGCAGGGAGCGAACCTGGGTAAGGCGGGCAATCTCGGCGTCGATCAGGGCAAGGATTGAATCATTAGCCATAACGTTGAGCATAATTGAAAAAGTAAGGGTCTGCACGGCTTGCGGATTAGTTTTTGCGTTGGCTGAGGGTTGAATGTGGCGAGGTTCTTAGTTGGGCTTACCAACAGTCTTATCCTGGTAAGCCTTTTGCAGAAGGAAGAAGGCCTGTTTCTTCATGCCCTGGTCGGAGATAAGTCCCTTGCGGTTGAAGCCATCCTGCATGCCGACTAATGGGCGGTTGGGAGAGCGGAAATCCATAAGAACCCAGGGGCTCATGCCTCTAAGTTGGGGAATGCGGTTGAGCATGGGGAGCTGATGGCGATAGATATCGGCCTGATACTCCTCGGTCCATCGGTCGGCGGGGCTGCCGTGGAGGCCGGCCTTTGCGCCGCCGCCAAACTCGCTGACGATGAGAGGTTTCTGGTAGTCAACGCGCCAGGTGGTTGTATCTGCAGCGGCGGGAGTTTGCTCATACCAGCCGATGTATTCGTTGAAGCCGATGACGTCGAGGGCTTTGCCGAGAGGGTCGTCAATGATTTTGGTGTTGCCTTCAGCGCGGACGAGCAATGCTGCGGTAATAAGGCGTGTGGGATCGAGCTCGCGGGCGTGCGCGGCGAGGGTGGCGATGAATTGGGTGCGGGCGTCGTTGCTGGGAGTTTCATTGGCCATGGACCAGAGGATGATGGAGGGGTGATTGCGAGAGGTTCCAATCTCTTCATCGAGCTGCTGGCGGGCCTTGGCGAGGACATTGGGGTTATCGAACTGGAGGGCCCAGTAGACGGGATTCTCTGACCAGACGAGGAGGCCCATGCGATCGGCGGCGCGGAGCATGGTTTCATCGTGGGGATAGTGGGCGAGACGGACGAAGTTGCAACCTAGCTCCTTCGCCCAGCCGAGGAGGGTGGCTGCGTCCTGATCTGTGTTGGCGCGGCCTAGGCGGTAAGGGGCTTCAGCATGGATGGCGACGCCGCGGAGAAAGATGGATTGGCCGTTGAGCAGGATTTCTGTACCGCGGGTTTCGACGGTGCGGAAGCCGATGAGGTCAGTGATGGCATCTTTGGCGGCCGTGATGTGGACTTTGTAGAGTTTGGGGGTTTCAGGAGACCAGCGCTCGAGGCCTGGCGCGGCGAGGAGCACGGGGGCGCGGCCGTCTGCTGTGACGGTGGAGAAGGTTCGGACGCCTAAGTCAGGAATCTCGACTTCGACCTTGATTCCAGGAGTGGCGCCTTGGAGATGGACCCAGCCTTCAATCTGTTCGGGAACGGTGCGGCTGAGGTGGATGTCGTACTGGTCGATGAAGGCGTCAGGTAATTCAATCAAGGAGATGGAGCGGGTGAGGCCGCCGTAGTTCCACCAATCAGTTTGGAGGGTGGGGACGCCGTCTTCATGGCGGGTGTTATCAACGGCAGCGACGATGAAGTTTGCGCCGGGATGGAGGACGGCTGTGAGTTCGCAGTTAAAGCTGGTGAATCCGCCTTCATGCTCGCAGACTTTTTGGCCGTTGACCCAGAACCAGGAGCGATAGTTGGCTGCTCCGACATGAAGAAATACGCGGGTTTGTGGTTTTGGCTGGTAAGTGAAGTCGCGCTGATACCAGACGGGGCCTTCGTAGTAGTAAAGGGATTCGCGCTGGGAGTTCCAGTCGGCAGGAACTTTGAGGGTGGGGGCCTTGGTGAAGTCATACTCGGTGGGGGAGGAGTCACCGGGTTGGGCCTTGCGGTTGAGGAAGAAACCGTTAGCTTTTTCTTCGTGATGAAAGCTGAAGAGGCCGTTGAAGTAAGGGTCGACGATGGAGGCCCAGTCGCCATTGAGTGAGGTGGCGGGGCGCATGTCAGCGCCGGTGAGGACGATGGGCGCGGGGGCGGCGGCGCAGAAAGCGGCGAGAAGGATGAAGGGGAGTGCGGCGCTGAGGCGGAGGGAGATTGAGTTCATCGCGGAACCTCTTGACGGTGCGATCAGTGGGCAGCGACGGCGGTGTTTGAGGGCACACGCGTGGGCGCTTCGCACGGAGAGGCTATCTTAGCGCATTTTTGGATGACAAGGGCCGTCGAGAGGGAGCGGACCGGGACTGCGGGCGTTTGGGTATCCCAGGCGCCCAAATGCGAGGCACGTGGGGCACCCATCTTGAGTGGATGTGCTCGCTTTCCCTGGTGCCTGCGACACCGGCCCGCCAAGTGAGAGGGGATAGGCCACGGCCTATCCCCTCAGGGTGAAGAGTAGTTTCAGTGTGGGGTGGGTTACATGCCGAGATACTCGACATGCACGTAGGTTCCGAGCCGGGTGTTGTAGGCCAGGTAGAAGCCGGGGTGGTCGGGGTCTTCGTAGATGACGATGTTGTCTGCGTCCCAGAGCCATCCGTCGCAGTAGGCCATGTCATAGGCAGCAACGCTCCAGTACCAGTTGTTGAACCAGAAGCGATGAGGGTCTCCACCGCGTAGGCGCCACTCGTGACCACGGCCAAAGCCGCCGGTAAAGCGGCCGTGCTCGAAGGGGTGGTCAGTGTGATAGTTTCTGTCATCGCGGCCGGTGTCATGACCGACCCAGCGGTTGCCGTCGACGTGGGGGACGTTGGGATGGCCACCACGATCACTGTAGTTGCGATTGGGTTCAGCAGGGCGCGGCGAGTTGGTGGGCCTGGGGCCGCTGCGGGGAGCGGCCTGATGGGTGCCACCGCCGGTGGAGCGAGCTTGCCCGCCGCCTTCGTGGCGCTGGGCAAATGCAGGCACTGCAAGGACGAGCAATGCGGCCAATGCAAGCTTGACGGATTTCATGATTACCTCCTGATGCCCGTTGGTTGGTGGCGAGTAACTGCTGCGCCTTTTCCCAGTCAGGTCATCCTGACTACAGTACATCGAACCCAGGGTGGAGGGGCAAGTTGCGTTTGTCGAAAATTTTGCGCCGCGGACTATGGGCCAGGCCGGAAGCCAGCTGGAGGGATCCGATCCTTGCGCCAGAACAAACGCGCAAGGATGGGGCAGGGGATATCTTGATTTGTGGCCGTTGACTAGGCGACCACGGCGACGGGCTGGCGACGCCAGGCATAGAGCGGGAACTGGTTGGCGAGTTCGGCTACTTCGGCGCGAATCTTCTCGAGAGCCGCATCGTCGTTGCGGAGGTCAAGGGCGCGGGCGATCCAGGCGGCGATGAGGCGCATCTCGGGCTCTCTCATGCCGCGGGTGGTGAGGGCAGGAGTGCCGACGCGGATGCCGGAGGGCTTGAGCGGGGGGTTGACGTCGTAGGGGATGGAGTTTTTGTTGACGGTGATGCCGGCTTTGCCGAGGGCCAGTTCGGCCTCAGAGCCGAGGATGCCTTTCTGGAAGACATCGACGAGCATGAGGTGGTTGTCAGTTCCGCCGGAGATGATGCGGAAGCCGGCCTCTTGGAGGCCTGCGGCGAGGACCTTGGCGTTGGCGACGGTTTGGGTGGCGTAGGCCTTGAAGTCGGGGCGGAGGGCCTCACCGAAGGCTACGGCCTTGGCGGCGACTATGTGGACGAGCGGGCCGCCCTGCTGGCCGGGGAAGACGGACTTATCCACGGCGGCGGCAAGGTCTTTGCCGCAGAGGATCATGCCGGAGCGGGGTCCGCGGAGGGTTTTGTGGGTGGTGGTGGTGGTGATGTGGGCGTGGGGCACGGGCGAGGGGTGGGCTCCGCCGGCGACCAGGCCGGCAATGTGGGCCATGTCAAAGACGTAAGTGGCGCCGACCTGATCGGCGATATGGCGCATGCGGGCGAAGTCCCAGAGGCGGGGATAGGCGCTGCCTCCGCCGATGATGACCTTGGGCTTTTCGCGGAGGGCGGTGGCTTCCATCTCGTCGTAGTCAATGAGCTCGGTATCACGGCGGACTTGATAGAACGTGGTGCGATAGAGCTTGCCGGAGAAGCTGAGGCGATGGCCGTGGGTGAGGTGGCCGCCGTGGGCTAGGTCGAGGCCGAGGATGGTGTCGCCGGCGTTGAGGACGGCGCCATAAGCGGCGGCATTGGCCTGGGAGCCGGAGTGAGGCTGGACGTTGGCATGCTCGCTGCCGAACAGCTGGGTGGCCCGGTCGCGGGCGAGATTTTCAACGATGTCAGCGAATTCGCAGCCGCCATAGTAACGGCGGCCGGGGTAGCCCTCGGCGTACTTGTTGGTGAAGGTGGAGCCGGCAGCTTCCATTACCGCTTCAGAGACGAAGTTCTCGCTGGCGATCATCTCGAGCCCTTCGTGCTGGCGGAGGGTTTCCTGGTCAAGGGCAGCAGCCACGATGGGGTCGGCCTGGGCGAGGGAGAGGGACATGCGCTCGGTCATATATCGATTTTAACGTGGATTGAGGTGCAATCGCAGGCGCGATGTGGGACGAGCCAGCGCTGGAGGAGGCGTGGGCGGTTGGATTGGTTCCGGCGCGACGGGTCCGTTATGCTGGACGGCATGAGGGCTTCAGGCAAGATTGGGGTTTGGCGGCTGATAGCTTTGCTGGTTTGCGTGGGCGCGGCGGCATGGGCTCGGGGGCAGTCTGCGTCGGTTACGCTGACGCCGGCATGGGTGGAGGCGGGGTCACCGGTTCTGATCCATGTGGACGCCGGCGCAGGGGCAAGGCTGGAGGGGGCTTGGCTGGGGCGGAAGCTGGATTTTTTTCAGGGGCGCGATGGGCGAGGGTGGTTTGCACTGGCTGGCGTGGATGTGGAGGGGCCGCTGGGGCCTTCGGTTTTGCGGATCAGCTTGCGGTCGGGCGATGGCGTTGCCAGCGATTTGAGCCGCACGGTGGAGATTCATGCGGCGCACTACAAGGCTGGCTCGTTGACGGTGGCACCAAAGTTTGTGGAGCCGGGGCCCGAAGAGCTGGCGAGAATCAAGGCGGAGAGCGAGCTGAAGGCGAAGGTGTTTGCGGTGAGCGCCACGGAGCCGCTGTGGGCGGCGAGCTTCAGAGCTCCAGTGACGGCGGCGGCGACGGACAGCTTTGGCACACGGCGGATGTTTAACGGCAAGCTGGCCAGCGTACACAAGGGGATGGATTTTCGCGCGGGGACGGGGACGCCGGTGAGGGCGGGGAACAGTGGGGTAGTGGTGCTGGCCAGGCCGCTCTACTACGAGGGCGGATGCGTGGTGATCGATCACGGACTGGGGCTGTATACGCTGGCGATGCATCTGAGCCGGATTGATGTGACTGAGAGCCAACGCGTGGCTGCGGGAGAACGGCTGGGGCTGAGCGGGGCGACGGGGCGGGTGACGGGGCCGCATCTGCACTGGGCGGTGCGGTGGCAAGGGGCTTATCTTGATCCGGCGAAGCTGCTGCGGCTGGATTTGAGCGCGGTGCGCTAACGAGAGACGGCTTCCTCTTCGGGCTCGGGGATGGAGATGGGTGCAACGGCTTCGGCGGCGTACTTTTCTTCGCGGAGGGCTTTGAAGGCGCGGTAGACGAACCAGCCCATGTACCATCCATCGATGAATTTGTAGGGGGTTTCGCCGGTGGTGTAATGGCCGCAGGGGAGGACTTTGGCTTCGAAGTTGAGGCCGATGCGCTTGAACGCATCGACGACCATGAGCGAGTACTCCTTGGGGAAGGTGAGGTCGTATTCGGCGTAGACCATGAGGACTTTTTTGGAGGGGCCGGCGGCCGAGGGGCTCATGATTTTGTCGTAGTAGTAGCAGGGGCTGGCGGCGGACCAGAGCTCGCGGACGCGGTCCTGGGTGAGGCCTGCTTCTTCAAGGGCCTGGCGGACGTGGCGCGTGCTTTGCCCGGCCCAGGTTACGTCACCGAAGGCGGTGGAGGCGTGGTTGAATGCGTTGACGCGGATGCGCGGGTCGTGGGTGGAGGCGAGGAAGGTGTAGCAGGAGCCGAGGCTGGTGCCGAGGACGCCGAAGTGCTCGTAGCCCTGCTCTTCAAGCCAGTCGACGCAGCATCGGATGTCGACTACGGCCTGGCGGCAGGCGGAGAGGGAGCGGCCGATGTTGGCGCTGACGTTATAGTCGGAACGCTCTAGCTCGGCAGGGCGGCGAATGTCGTGGTAGGGCATGGAGAGGCGGAGCGCCGAGATGCCCATGCGATTGAAGATGGCGCAGAGGGAGTTGTGGCTGAAGCCGTCAGAGTTCCACTGGGGCAGGACGACGATGGCCTGCTTGGGGCGTTTGGGGTCTTTGTGCGCGGGGGCGGGATACCAGCGGGCGTTGACGATGTCGTTTTCAGGATAGAGAGTGCGCTCCGGCGAGGTGAAGCGGAGAAACTGCGCGGGTGCGAGCTTGCCCTCGGCGGCCTGCTGCTTGAGGGCGGCGTCCTGGGCGAGAGTTTCAGGGCGGACGTTGGTGGGGAACAGCTCAGGGTGGCGCTCTTCAAGGCGAAAGTCGGTAGGGCGCTCGTAGCCGAAGAATTTGTCGCTATGACGGATGAGGAGCTGATTGATGCGGACCATGGCCGCCTCTGCGGCTGCGGGATCGCGAAGAACCTCAGGGCCGGGAATGGCCGAGGCAAAACCGTGGGACTCAAGAAAGGGCTCAATCCACTCGAAGCCCCACTCCAGCGGACGGACCACGCGGTTCTCGTCGCGCATGGTGAGGCGGGTTTCCCAGTCGTACATCCAGCGGGCGTATCTCTGTTTAAGCATGGGCTGAGTTGATTTTATCAGCCGACAGGAAAGAGGGCGATGATGCCGGGAGGCGAGGCTTAGACGCGCTTACGCCCAGGGAGGCTTCCGGGCGAAAGCGATAGGGCCCACCACAGGCTAAGGACGGTAATGAGGGCGACGATGCCCAGCGAGATCACGCAATAGAGGCAGTAGACCTCGAGGACGTCCTTCTCAATGCCGGTCAAGTAGAGCGAAAAAGCCAGAGCGACGACAGAGAAGACGACCAGGAGAAGGCGGCGCCGGGTGAGGGCGAGTGCGCCGAGGACGACGAAGCCGACAATGCCGATGGCCGCAACCGGAACGTGCATGATCTCAGCAAAGGGGCTATGGTTGACGACGCCGCAATCCCAGGTTTCATTGATGGAGCATGGCTCAGTGCCGGTGGAGTAGTGGACGCGGAGCGCGAGGGAGGAATCCACGATGCCAGCGAGGGCGAGGATGAGGATAAATATGCGCATCGTAATGAGACTGATGCTACCAGAGAAGTGTGGGGGTTCGCATTAAGATAAGCGGATGGACGAGGCGCGAGGTGGGGGCCGGCGAGTAGCGTTCTTTGGCGGCAGTTTTGACCCGCCGCACGTGGGTCATCTGGCTGTGGCGCGGGCGGCGTGTGGCGCGCTGAGACTGGATGCGGTGCTTTTTGCCCCCGTGGGTGCGCAGCCTTTGAAGCCTGGAGGGGCAGCAGCCAGTTTTGAGGACCGGCTGGCGATGACTCGGCTGGCCGTGGGCCAGGATGCGCGATTTGAGGTCTGCCTTGCGGATGCGCCGAGGGCCTCAGGTTTGCCCAACTACACGCTGGAGACTTTGCGGGGTCTGCGAAGCCAGATGGAGCAGGGTGGGGCGCTGTTCTGCCTGATGGGCGCGGATGCGTTTGTGGGGCTGCGGAGCTGGCACGGGGCGGCGGAGATTCCTTTTGTGGCGCCGCTGATTGTGGCCTCGCGGCCCGGGGAGCCGCTGGATCGCCTGGAGGCGGCGTTGCCTGATGGATTGGCCCTGGAGGCGGCGGATGACGGCGCTGCTCCGGAGTCTGGGGTGACGGTACGGTGCTTTGATTTGCGAAATTCAGCGGGCAAAAGGACGAGCTTCTACCTGCTACCCGGGTTGGACGTGGATGTGAGCGCGTCAGAGATTCGGCGCCAGGTAAGGGGGGCGGGGGGCGGGGGGCGGCAAGGTGAGGCGCTTGTTCCGGGCGCGGTGGGGGAGTACATACGGGAGCACAGGCTCTATCGCTGACTTGCCGCGCTGGGGGCAAGGGGCTACGATGAAGCTCGGAGAACTATCGCAAAGCATGGCAAACGTTCAGCAGCACCACCAGCAAACGCGCATTTTGGTTCAGGCCGCCGCGGCGGTCTGTGAAGAGAAGAAGGGTTTGGATACCCGGATTCTCGAGTTGGACCCGATTGATTCGGGTCTTTCGGATTTTTTTCTGGTGACATCAGCCAGCAATGACCGGCAGGCGATGGCGATTGCCGATGAGATTGAGTTCCGGCTGAAGCGGGATTTTGGCGCGATGCCCAACTCTGTGGAGGGGCGACGGCAGGGCGAGTGGGTTCTGCTGGACTACGTGGACTTTGTGGTGCACGTGTTTCTCACCGAGCGGCGGGCATTCTATGACATTGAGCGGCTGCGGAAGTCTGCGCGGCCATTGACCCCGGCTGAGTTTGACGCCGAGCTGACTGCGACGCTTGCGGCGAAGACCGTGGCGGTGCGGAAGAAGGCGGTTGCCAAGGCCAAACCCGCGGCTGCCAAGGCCGCTGCAGCGCCCAAGGCGAAGAAGGCAGCTGCGCCGAAGACGAAGAAGGCAGCAAAGAAAGCAGCGCCGGCGCGCAAAGCAGCCGCGAAGAAGGCGGTTGTGAAGAAAGCAGTGGCCAAGAAGAGTGCGGCAAAGAAGGCCGCGCCGAGGAAACCGGCTGCGAAGAAGGCGGCGAGAAGGAGCTAGGCGTTTGGCTTTCTTGCTGTAGAGATTGTGGTGAATCTGGAATGAGCAAAAGCAAAGGGCGTCCGCCGAAGCGGACGCCCTTTGTATTGGTTGCGAGGCCGGTTTAGAAGTTGACCTTCAAGCCGTACTCGATGACGCGTGAGGTGCCCTGGCCGAAGATGCCTGAGCCGTTGCCGGCGCGGGATGCGTTGCGGTTGTATGGATCGGAACTATCGTAGGATCCATCGGTGCCGTTCGCCGAACCCGACTGGACCTCGGAGTTCAGGTTGCCGGAGACTTCGCCATAGTTGGCAAAGTTGAACAGGTTGAAGAATGAGATGCTGGGGTCGAAGGAGAACCTCTCACCCAGTTTGGCAAACTTCAGCGGGCGGCCGAGGACGAAGTCAAAGGTCCTGAGGCTGCCGTTGCCTGTGTTGTTGGGAACCGGAGCGGCGATGGTGCGGGTAACCGCGCCCAGGGAGACGAGCTGGTTGGCGGTGAACAGGCCGTTGGCGATAAGAGCCTGGCCGGCAGGAGTGAAGCGGCCAGCGGCGGTTGCGTTGTAGTTAGCAATGACGGTTGCAATGTTGCCAGGGGTAACCGAGCGCATGAAAGCGCCAGCCTGGACACCGGGGAGCAAGTCCTGTGTCGTACCGTCACCGGTGAGATCGGACTGGAAGATTTCACCCGTGGTATTGCCGCCGGCGTCGAGGTAGAGAGCCGTAGGCAGCGCCGTGTAATAGTGACCGATCACGCTGGTGGTGATGCCGCCCGCCCAGGTGAGGTTTCCGCCGTAGGAAAGCTGATGTCTGCGATCCAGGCCGGCATAGCCCATGTAGCTGAGGGGGTTGTTGTTGTCCCATGAAGTGGGGGTGAAGTTCTGGTCGCCTGCACCTGCTCCGCCAGCGCTGCTGAGGAAGCGGGAGAGGGCATAGGAGATCTCGAAGTTTGAACCCTTGATGCCGCGAACAGGAATGCGCGTTCCCTGACGGAAGCTAACCTGGAGACCGTTGTAAACCGACCGGCCCATGGGATAGACGATTGCCATGGAACCGAAGCCGGGGTTCATGCCCGGGAAGGCAGCGCCCTGATCCGGAGTGAGACCAAAGGCACCTGCGGGGTAGCTGCTCAGCAGAGCGTTACCGGAGTCCAAGCCATTGCCGGCAAAATCGCCGATTGTGGCGCCGGCAGCGATTGCATCGTCGATGGAGGAGACGCTGTATTCCGCCAGGGTGGCGGCAATCGCGTTGTTGGCGGCATTCGTATTCAGGAACCTTGAATCGCCGACATGGTTGACATCGCGCTGCTGCATGAAGTGGAGGCCGACGTTGCGGATGTAATCCGCGCTGAGGATGCCGCCCTTCCAGAGTTCGCGCTGCACGCCGATGTTGATCTGGATCGAGCGCGCTGTCTTGTAATCCGGAGCGTAGATGTAGTTTCCGGTATTGGTGCTGAGGTTGTTGGCAATGTAGCCGCCGTTTCCGGAAGCGCCGACACTCTTGGTGATGGTCTGATACTGCTGTTGGATAGCCGCAAAGCAGGGTCCGGAGATGGCGAGTGCATCTGACCAGAGGCTGGTGACGGTGCGGGTGGTGCCATCGGGGCACTTGATGGAGCTGAGGCTGGTGCCGTCGGGCATGGGAACCGCGGTGGTGGAGGGCGTGAGCAACTCATCGCCGAAGAACAGGCCCTTGGGCAAGCGGCCGGCGCGATCAAAGAGGACGTTGTTGAACACGCTGTTTTCGTAGTAGAGGCCGAGGCCGCCGCGGATAACGGTTTTGCCGTTGCCCTTGAGGTCGTAAGCGAAACCGCCCTTCGGACCGAAGTCCATGTTGGGCTGATGAGTCTGCGCGCTCAGCCCGGGAACCAGGGCATCGAGCAGGTTGCCGGTGGTGCAAGGCGAGAACGAGCCAAAGGCAGTAACGGCGTCGGAGCAGGGGGTGGGAGCGAGATCGTTGTCGATGCGGCCCGTGTCACGCCCGTAGCGGATTCCGTAGTTGACAGTGAGTTTGGGGAACACCTTCCAGGTGTCGCCGATGTAGAGGCCCATGCGCCAGTCGCCCTGGCCACCGGCCGGGTAGCCGAATGCCGGACGCTCGGTGTCAAAGCCCTGACCGTTGCCAATATAGACAGCGGAGGCGAGATAGGAGGTCGGATCGGTTGCATCTCCGGAGCCTCCGACGCCGATGGGGCCCTTGGAGAAGGCGCCGGAGCCAGAGACTTCAGGACCGTAGTTGAAGAATGCCGCCAAACCGCCGCCGAGAATGCGGTTGACGCTGGCGCCAAAGCCGATGACGTGGTTCTTGATGGTGACGCCGGCATCGTAACGGAACTGCTTGTCAGACTGGAACGTCTGCTGCGGGGCGTTGGGGTTGGGGCCGGAGCGGAAGCCATGGATGGAGAGATAGATGCCATCGATGGGACGGGGCAGACCAGCTGACTCGTCGACGATCAGGTTGTGGAATTTGAGATAGCTGCCACGGATGCTATGGGTGAACTTGCCGGTGATGAAATCGGCTCCACCTGCCCAGATGGGGGTGTTGTCTTTGTTGCCATAGCGGGCATAGCCGTCGCCAAAGTTGCTGGCGCTGAGGTTGTTTTCATAAGCCCCACGGAAGAAGACGTGGACGCCCTTGGGGGCGTTGTAGTCCAACCTTCCGACGGAGTAGGTATCGCGATACGGGGAGCCCCAGCCGCCGGAGAGGGCCTGGAAGGGGTGCGGGACCTGGTAGGGATTGAAGGAGTCCTGCTTGACGCGCTCGGAATCGCCGAAGAAGAAGAGCTTGTTCTTGAGGAGCGGTCCGCCGGCACGGATGCCGAACTGTTCGCGCTGGAAGTAGTAGTCCGTTCCGCCGACCTGGAGTGCATCGCCGGCAGCCTGATCGCGCAGGAGGCCGAAGGCCTGTCCGTGAATGTTGTTTGTTCCGGAGCGGGTGCTGACGGTAACGGCGCCAGAGCTGGTGAGCTCGTTGGAGATGTCGAGCGAGGAGCGGCTCAACTGGAACTCTTCGATGGAGCCGGAGCTGACGTTCAGGGTGGTGGTGCCGACGGTTTCGTCGGAGATGTCCTGACCGTCAAGCATGATGCGTGCGGTACGGCCGTTGACGCCGTTGAAGGAGACGGAGGAGTAACCGCCCTTGGTGGGGTCAAAACCCTGGCCGTCCTGGAGCTGAACGCCGGGCTCGAGCTGGGACAAATCGAGGAAGTTGCGTCCGCTGATGGGCAGATTGTCGATTTGGGTCTCAGTGAGCACGCCTTCAACGGTGGACTGAACCGTGTTGACCTGGAGGGCTTCAGAACTGACCACGACTTCTTCAGTGGTGGCGCCGAGCTTCAGGGACAGGTTGCCGTTGCTGGTAACGCCGATCTGAACGGTGAAGGTGGTTGTCGTCTTTGAAAAACCTGGGGCCGAGACAGACACCTGATACTGGCCGGGGACGAGGGACGCGACGCTGTAGAAGCCGGCCGAGTCAGTGACCAGTTCCTTTTTGGCGCCTGTGGCCAGGTTGGTGATGGAGACGATCGCGCCAGGCAGAATAGCGCCCTTCGGGTCCGTGATGGTTCCCTGAATAGCGCCCGATGTGTTGGTCGCCTGGCTATAGCCCGTCTGCTGGAGCAGGGGGGTGGCAACCATAAGAGTCAACAGAAGGACTCCAAGGATTAGCGTCGCACCGTTAAACCGGAAAAATCGCATTGACTTCCTCCAAAGATCGTGGGAACCACAAGTTAAACCTGGCGATTCACCTAATTGTTCATTTGCTTCCCGGGATGTTTGTTCCGGGTCGCGGTTGAGTGGCAAATGCAAAAGCAACAAGACAGGAAAGAATATTTGCTTTTCTCCCGGTAGAACGTGGGGACATTTTGCCGCACACGCGGGATGAAAGGCGTTTGAGAGGACTGTTGCAAGAGTCGTGCCAATCTCTTCGCCGAGCGAAAGAATTCTTTCAGTGTTGAAAAGAAAAGATTTATGAAGAAGTAACTAGGGCGGCCTGGAGGTATGGAATATGGAATTGTGGAGAACGTGGACAGTGTATTCCAAAAACGGGTTTCACTTCCTGTTTTAGAGATATGGCGCCGGGTTGGGAGGCGACGACGCTCATGGTTTGGGGTATTCTGCTGCTCATGCAGGTGACGTTGGCTCATGTGGGGGCGCGGGCAGGGAAGAAGGACGGGTTTGACGCCCTGACTGCGGTTTACCTTGACCGGTGTGCGGCGTTTGCCCGGTGCGGCACCGAGGCTTTTCGCACAGAGCAGTCTTTGCTGGAATGGCTTGGGAAGCAGCAGGGGCGCACGCCGGCGGCGGCTGTTTTGCTGGATTCGCGGGGCAAGCAATTGAGTTCAGAGGGTTTTGCCGGGTGGCTGGGGGCGCGGCGCGACCAGGGAACGCAGCACATCGTGTTTGCCATTGGTCCGGCGGATGGGTGGAGTGAGGGGGCGCGGAAGCAGGCTGAGCTTTTGCTGTCACTGGGGCCGCTGACGCTGGCACATGCGCTGGCGCGGCTGGTGATGGCCGAGCAGCTTTACCGGGCATTTACAATTCTGACTGGCCATCCTTATCACGGAGGGCACTAGACAGCAGACAGCTCCCAGTTGACAGCGGACAGTTGAAGACCGGGCGACGCCGGCCTTCAACTGGAGATGCGGAAACTGTGAGGTGCCAGCCGCAAACTGAGAGCTGTGAATGACCGACACGCGACGCGGACTGATTCTGATTAATACGGGCCCGGGTAAGGGCAAGACGACGGCGGCCATGGGGACGGCTCTGCGGGCGGTGGGGAACGGGATGCGGGTATTGATGCTCCAGTTTCTCAAGGGGTCGTGGCACTATGGGGAGCTGGATGCGGTTGAGGCCTTTGGGCAGAACTTTGTGATGAAGCAGATGGGGCGTGGATTTGTGAAGGTTGGCGGCGCGGAGGCCGACCCGGAGGACGTCCGGATGGTTCAGGAGGCGTGGGCCGAGGCACGGAAGGCGATCGCGTCCGGGGAGTGGGATATGGTTGTGCTGGATGAGATCAACTACGCCATCAGCTACGGAATGCTGGACCCGGCGGCGGTGGCGGAGTCGCTGAAGGCCCGGCCGGAGATGGTGCATGTGATTCTGACGGGGCGGAATGCGCATCCGCTGCTGATTGAGCTGGCCGATACGGTGACGGAGATGCGCGAAGTGAAACATGCGTACCAGAAGGGCATATTGGCGCAGCGCGGCATAGAATACTGACAGCAGGAAGCAGACAGCCAGCAGCTCAGAGAGGGCCGTTAACTGCTCTGAAGGCACAAGGCGACGACAGAGTATGCAGGCGGTTGGCGAAAGACTTTTGGGGTTTGATCGAGAAAGAGACTGAATGTCCTGGTTCAAGCGCGACGACGGCGAGTACGAATCCGGCCAAACCGGAGCGGGGCCTGAGGGCCAGGACGCTGCGGGGAGAACGGTTCGCACCGAGGGTCTTTGGGTGAAGTGCGTGGGCTGCCGCGCGATCATCTTCAAGGCCGATCTGGAAGCCAACCTGAATGTGTGCCCAAAGTGCCAGCACCACTTCAAGATCAGCGCGCGGCAGCGGATTGGGCTGCTGCTTGAGCCGGGGTATGAGCTGGTGGACGGCGGGCTGCGCTCGACCGACCCGCTGAACTTTACCGATGTGAAGCCCTATAAACAGCGGCTGAAGAAGGCGCAGGAGCAGACGGGGCTGGACGACGCGATTCTGAATGCGGTGGGCCAGCTTGGGCCGCACGATGTGGTGGTGAGCGCGATGGAGTACGGTTTCATCGGCGGCTCAATGGGCGCGGTGGTGGGCGAAACGATTGCCCGGGCTGTGGATCGGGCACGGCTGGGCCGCAAGCCGCTGATTGTGGTGGCTGCCTCAGGGGGGGCGCGCATGATGGAGGGCGTGGTGAGCCTGATGCAGATGGCCAAGGTGTCAACGGCTTTGGCGCAACTGGCTGAGGTGCGCGTGCCTTATATCTGCGTATTGACTGATCCGACGACGGGCGGGGTGACGGCGAGCTTTGCCATGCTGGGCGACCTGAACATTGCCGAGCCGGGGGCGTTGATTGGGTTTGCCGGACCGCGGGTGATTGAGCAGACGATTCGGCAAAAGCTGCCGGAGGGGTTTCAGCGCTCGGAGTTTCTTTTGGAGAAGGGCTTTCTGGACGCGGTGGTGCAACGGCGCGATCTGAAGCACTATCTGATTCGGGCTTTGGAGTTTCTCAAAGTGTGAGAGCGAGTGGGGAGTGTTGGATTCGTTTGTAGAAGTGAGAACGCCCCGGCCTGAGGCCGGGGCGTTCGTGTTTGCGGTGCAAGTTGAGGCGGAGTGGTTTAGAACTCCAGGCGGAGCGCGCCCTGGAGGACGCGGGGACTGCTGTAGGTGCTGGTGATGGTTCCGAAGGGAGTTCCGTTGGCCTCAGTGATGTCAGTGGCCGAGGGGGTGTTGAAGACGGGGTGGTTGGTGGCGTTAAAGGCGTCGACGCGGAATTTGAGATTGATCCTGTCTTTGTAGACCGGGAAGGTCTTGCCAAGGCCGAGATCGAAGGCATAGAAGGCCGGCCCGCGGAGATTGTTGCGGGAGCCGATGTCAAAGCCGGTAGGACCGGTGAGGGCAGATAGCGCCGCGGCGGCCGAGGCGGTGCTGCCGAAGATGTTGGGTGAAGTGCCGTGGCCTCCCTGCGGCTGTGTTTTGAGGGAACCGATGCTGCCGACGAGGGTGGCGGGGGCGTTGTTGGCAAAGCCGGCTACGTAGGCATTGGAGAAAGCGTTGTAGTCCTGGCCGGTATGGAATTTGGGCAGGCCGCTGATCTCCCATCCTCCGATGACCTCGTTGGCCCAGAAGGGGACGGCAGCGCCGAAGGCCTTGCCGCGGCCGAAGGGCAGCTCGTAGATAAAGTTGCCATTGAGGTAGTGGGTGACATCGAAGTCGGAGTTGCCACGGCAGTTGCGGGGGTGCACGACGTCGCAGATATAGCCGTATCCAACGCTGAGGGAGATGCTGTTGGCGACGAAGGAGACGTTGTCAATGGAGTGGGACCAGGTGTAGTTGAGGTCGAACTGGAGGCCGTAGCCCACGTTCTTGTGCAGGGTGAGGAGCAGGCCGTCGTAGTTGGAGAATCCCTTGTTGGTCCAGACGGTGTTGCCGCCGAACTGGGAGGCCATGCCGACGTTTGTGGGCAGCAGGCCGGTGTTGGAGATGGCCTGGATGGTGTCAGCGAAGTCGCCACGCTGCGGATAGGGGAAGAAACCGTAGGCGATGGCCTGGGTGCTGTTGGTGAAGCTGGTTCCGTCGTAGTAGTTGACCAGGTCGGCCATGCCGGGCAGGATGTCTTCAAACCAGGACTGCGGGGTGAGGGCGTTGATGGCGCCCAGGGGGCCGAGGCTGCTGTTGGCGCGGAGCTGGGTGGTCATGCCGGCCATGGCTCCCGCCATGGTCTGGGTTGATCCGCCGGTATTGTCGGGGAAGTCAATGAGCTGGCTTGCGTCTGTTTCAGCGAGCAGGCGGCGACCGAGGCGGCCGACGTAGTTGGCTTTGAGGATGAAGCCCTTTGAGAATTCATGTTGAACGCCAAAGTCAAACTGCACCGAATAGGGAGTCTTGAGATTCTGGTCGATCATGATGTTGAATTGGCCATAATTCAGTCCCTGGGGAACTCCGCCATAGACGAAGGGGTAAAACGGCGTGCTGACGTCAGGCGCGGCAGGCGGACTGGGTGGCGTGGTGAGGCTGGTAAAGCGCGGAGCGGTGGTGAGTGTGGTGGCGGGAGCGCCGGAGGTTCCAAAGAGGTTGACGTTGCTGGCCTCAAAGAGGTAGGAGGTTTGCAACTGCTGGAACTGGAGGGCGTTGATGACGGTGTGGTCGTAGATGATGCCGCCGCCTCCGCTGAAGACGGTTCTTCTGTCCCACTTGGGGTTATAGGCAAAGGCAAGGCGAGGGGCCAGGTCGCGGTTCTGGGGGGTGTAGTAGCCGGGAGCGTTGTTGGCTTTGCCGCCGAGCGAATAGGAGATGAGGGGCAGGGAGTTCGTGCCTTCACCTCCGAACTTGCTCTGGGAGATACGGTCGGCCCAGTAATCGTCAAAGGAGATGTTGGCGATGGATTCGTCGCCGTGGGTTTCATAGGGCACGGTGTAGTTCTGATAGCGGAGTCCGTAGGAGAGCGTGAGTTCGGGAGTGACCTTCCAGGTATCGCCGAAGTAGACTTCGGTCTCGTAGTAGCGATAGACGAGATCGAGGCCAGAACCCTGGGCTTGGACCTGGCCCTTGTTGTTGTAGTTGAAGTTGCTGGCGACATCGGCGAAGGTGCCGAGGGCGGTGGTGAAGAGGCTATCCCAGATGGAGGTAGCCGAGCTGCTGCTGCTGATGTCAGAGGGCCGCAGGGTGTCGTTGAGTCCGAGCAGATTGGTATTGCCGGTGATTCCGACGCTGGGGAAGTTGAAGTTTTCCGCGGCAAACTCGTTGGGAGTCTCCCACTTGAACGTGCCGCCGATGGTCATGCTGTGCTTGCCCTTTTCCCAGGCAAAGTCATCGCGAACGATGGGAATGGGATAGGTGCGCAACTGGCTGTTGTTGCCGCCGCCATAGGGACCGCTGAGTCCGCTGAAGCCATATTGGTTGACGCCCTGGGGGTTGTAGACGACGGGGAATTGGTAGTTCTCATAGGTCTCGCCGTAGTAGACCTTGTTGAGCATGGCGTTGTTGATGGTCCAGGTGTGGCCGACGACCCAGGCGTAGCTCTGGTCATAGAAGGGGTAGCTGAGGGGATCTCCGGGGAACTGGATGTCGCTCTGGATGCCGGAGGTGCGGGTGAAGGTTCCGCGGCCGAAGATCTTCATCTTGTCGTTGAGGTTGTAGTCGACTCTTTGGACGTAGTCGTTTTCGGTGTAGGGGGTGGGGTAGTTGAAACGGAAGCCAGCGGTGTTGACCAGGTCGCCGGCGGAGCCGGACATGTCGTTGGCGTGGGGATAACGGCTGTTCATGAGCGTCAGGAGCGCCGAGTCAAAGCCAGTGCCGGCTGGATCGAGGGCAGCCACCTGTGTGGAGTTGAGGGTGGACGTGACGCAGGAGTCGGTGCTGGTGTTGTTGCAATAGGCGAGATTGCCGTTGCGGTAGGAGTCCAGGGGGACGGTGCGCTCGACGAGATCGCTGAGGGTGTCGTGACGGCCGTTGTAGTCGAAGAAGAAGAAGGCTTTGTTGTGCTTGATGGGTCCGCCGATGTTGCCGCCGAACTGGTTGCGGATGAGCGGGGGGCGGGGGGTTGGGGTGGCGTGGTTGTTGTTGAACCAGTCGTTGGCTTCGAGGTCAGTGTCGCGGTGATATTCGACGAGGGCGCCATGGAACTGGTTGGTGCCGCTGCGGGTGACGAGCTCGAATTGTCCGCCGCCGCCCTGGCCGGCGCTGGAGAGCGGACCGGCGGTGACGCCGCGGAACTCCTGGACCGAGTCAACAGGAGCATTGGCAACGATGTTGGCGAATTGGCCGGTTGCGTTGTCGTTGACTTCGAGGCCGTCGACGGTGACGTTGGTCTGATCAGTGCGCGCGCCGGTTACCGCGCCATCAAGGGTTACGCCGGGCTGCATGGTAAAGAGGGCAGCGGGCGTGTCGCGGTTTTCAACGGGGAGGTCCTGGATGAACTGGACTTGAAAGTTGTTGCCGACGGTAGCGTCGGTGGTGTTGAGCGTGAGGGTCTCACTGGCTGCTGAAACCTCAACCGTCTCGGAGGCCGCGCCGACGGTAAGATGACCATTCTGGACACGGGTGTTATCGACGTTGAGATAGACGCCAGTTACGACGAATGGCTTGAAGCCGTCGCGGGTGAAGGTGATCTTGTAACCGGGGCCGGGCTTGATTTGACTGAAGGTATAGGAGCCGACCTCGTTGCTGACTGTCTTATAGGTAGCGCCGGTGAGGGAGTTTTCAAGAGTAATGGCGACGCCGGGGATAGCCGCGCCCGAGGGGTCGGTGACCACGCCGGTGATAGAGGCCACGTCCTGAGCTTTGATGAATCCTGAGGCACAAAGCAAGAAGGCAAGCAATAGCGAGTAAGTCTTGGTGGTTAAGCGTCGCATGATTGGGGAAACACCTCCGGATGGGATTGTGGTTACAGTGCAATTTGGTTGCCAATCTTGTCAAGGGGAATGTTTTCAGTAGAATGCGGGGGAATCTGGACTGTGTTTATCCGGTTTTGCGGATGGAACTATGAAAAATCATATCCTATAGCGGGTAGAGCCCGAATAACTCCGCCGGGAGCGGGAAGGGGTTGCATTTAGCGACGAGCAAAGTGGGGATAAGTCGGGTCGGCCCTGGTTTGCATACGGAATAGCACGCCATGGGCGACGACGGTGACAAGCAGGAGGGGCGCATCGGCAGGCACGTGTCATTGAAGTTGACTGGACGGAGCGCGAACAGGAAGGACTACTTCCGGGTTTTCGCATTGAAGTCAGTGGGGCAGAAGGCAAGTTCGATGCTTCGCTTTGCAACCTCGAACGGGAGGCTGTGGCGAGGGGATGTGAGTGGATTGAGCACATACATACAGGAAGGCCCGGCAACGATGCCGGGCCTGGTTGTTTGCGGTGGAACGGATGGGGCTGGGTGGGGTGTTGATCAGATGCGCATGGGCATGAGGACGTAGCGGTATTTGTACTCGGCTTCGGGGTCTTCGGGGCGCATCTGGCCGGCTGACTGGGAGTCTTTGAATTCCAGGCGGACTTCGCCTTCGTTGCTGAGGGCCTTGAGGAAGTCGAGGATGTAGTCGGAGTTGAAGCCGACGATGATGGGGTCGCTGGAGTAGGGGGTATCGATGGTGTCTTCGCTCTCTCCGGACTCAGCGGAGTTGGAGCTGATTTTGAGTTCGTTTCCCTCGAGACGCATGCGGATGGCGCCGGAGCGCTCGTCGGCGAACTGGGCGACGCGCTGGATGGCGGCGGAGAGCTCGGCGGAGCGGACGACGGCAAACTTGGTGTTGTCGCGGGGCATGACGGCCTCAAAGTTGGGGAACTGGCCGTTGAGCTTGCGGGTGCTGAGGGTGCGATGTCCGACGCGGAAGAAAAGCGTGTGCTCGTCATCGGCAAACTCGACCTTCTCGGCTTCAGTGTTCGAGAGAAGCTGCTGGAGCTCCTGGAGGGCCTTGCGGGGAATGAGGACACGCTTTTCTCCGCTGATGCCTTCGAGGGTTTCGTTGGGCTTTTCGACGTAGGAGAGGCGATGACCGTCAGTGGCGACCATGGCGAGGGACTCAGCCTTGATGACCAGGAGTGCGCCGTTGAGGGTGTAGCGGGACTCCTCGTTGGAGATGGCGAAGATGGTGCGGGCAATGAGTGTTTTGAGGGCGACGGTGGAGATGCCGGTGACGGGGATGGCGGGAAACTCAGGAACCTGGGGATAGTTGGCGCGGGCCATGCCGACCATCTTGGTGTTGGAGCGGCCAGAGCGGATCTGGACCCAGTGATTCTCGAGAAGCTTGATGGAGATGTCGCCTTCGGGGAGGAGCTTGATGTAGTCGTAGAGCTTGCGCGCGGGGATGGTGCAGGCGCCGGGCTTTTTTACCTTGGCGGCGGCGCTGGTGCGGATGGCCTGGTCAAGGTCAGTGGCGGTGATATTGAGCCGGTCGCCCTCGGCCTCGATGAGAAAGTTGGACAGAATTGGAATCGTGGTCTTGCGCTCGACCACGCTTTGCGTGGCTGTGAGCTCCTTGACCAGTTCCTGCCGGCTTACGGTAATTTCCATCGCTGCCCCCTGCGTGGCGGGTTTTTCAACCTCGGATTCGACGATCGGCATTGGCCCACCCTGGCTTGAAGAAACCCGCTGGTGCACTGGCCACACTCTACAACAGATTGCGGTTGCGCAGAAACAGGTGTCCTTGGCTCCTCTCGATTGTAGCCACGTCCGCGGAAAGGCGTGCGTGGAAAACAGGGACGCTTCTGTTGATTGGAGATGGGTTTGGCGGGCAGGGCTGGTTAGCGGGCTTTGGCTGGTGAGGAAGAGGGGATGGAAGTTTTGGCATGGAGTGGAGTTTGCGACCGGGGGTGGAGATTAGAAGAATGAGATTCAATACAAAGACAGTAGTACCCGTAGGGAGACAGGAAAAGTGGAAAGCAGGATTAAGTTGCGAGGAACGAGGGGGTTGGGCAGTTGGCGGATTTTCTAAATCCAGGCTGTGGAAGAGAGGATCGCTGGAAAACGTGGCGAGTTGACTCCGAAGCGGTGCTGACTTTCCCACGACTCCCACAGGGATGGGGAAAAGGGCTGTGAAGCAGCAGTGGTTTATGTGAAAAAGGCGCGCACACTCGCATGGGGCAAGGGGCTGGGGAGAGCGCGTGATTCACAGGCGGGAGGGATTGCACCGGTTTTGTGGCGACAGGGAACGGAGTTGAATATGGTTGCGTTGCGGGCGAATGGGATACGAAAGGGCGATTCCGGCAAAGGCATTTTGTTGGCGCAGTTCCCATTCCAGAAAATGTTCGTGTTTGATTATTTTTTTGCGTGGGTGGTGGTTGTGGAAGGCACCTAGACTTGTTCCCTAGAGTTGGCCTAGAGAGGCAGGGGCGATGAACATAGACATCCGGAGCCTGGAGAACCAGTTGCTGGAGATGTCGACGGAGGATGCCCCGGGGCGGGAGTTCTGCGAAGCGATCTCAGAGCTGGCGCGGACGGGCCGTTTTGCGCAGTTGAAGGATATTCTTCCGGGCATTGTGTATGACGAGTTGTGGATGCGATACCAGCAGGACCCCGCCGCATTTGTTGCCGGCTGGCAGATGCTGGCGCAGGAGATGCGTCAGGGGTTTATTCAGCATGCGCGGCAGCGGCTGACCTCGCTGACGCGGCTGCAACAGGCGGAGGGTGCGCCGGCTTTGCCGGCATGGCAGGAGATTCAGCGGGCTCTGGATGGGCAGCAGAACGACCTGCTGCGGGCTGCCTTTGCGCTGGAGCTGCTTGAGTTGGTGGAACCGGCAGTATTGCGGGCGACGCACCTGCGGGAGTGCGTGGTGGCAGCGCCTAGCTCGGAAGAGGCGGATCGGTATCTGGATGAGGCGACGCGCTGCTACTTTCTGGGAATGTTCACGGCCTGCGCTGTGATGTGCCGTTCCGTGCTGGAGGAGGCGATCAAGCAGAAGCTTCCGGCGGGGTTGAGCCGGCAGATTCGCGCCCGCTACCGGAATGCGGCGACGCTGGGCAACCTGCTGCACGAAGTGAATAACAATCTGCGGCTGACGGGGATTGATGCGGAGTTTCCGCAGGTGGCGAATCAGGTGAACGATTGCGGCAAGAAGGCAGTGCACCAGGGGCTGCTTTCAGAGGATGAAGCGCGGGAGTGTTTGCAGAATGCCCGGCGAGCGCTGCAATTGCTGCTGTGTTGAGGGGTGGGATGCGCAGGGCGGGGATCAGCCTTTTATACTGATCTTTCCATGTCTTACGCCGCAGCCATTGAACAACTGAATGCCATGGTGCCCGAGCTGTATACGGGAGCGGGAGAGCCGCGGCGGAAGTTCTCGCTGGACGAGATCGGGATACTGCTGGCGGAGTTGGGCGATCCGCAGCGGCGTTTCCCGAGTGTGCTGATTGCGGGGACGAACGGGAAGGGCTCGACGGCGGCGACGCTGGCCTCGATTCTGACAGCTGCCGGCGTGCGGACGGGGCTTTATACCTCGCCGCACCTGGCGCGGGTGAACGAGCGCATCCGGATTGATGGCGAGGAGATTGGCGACGACGAGTTCGCCCGGCTCTACTTCAGGGTGGACGATGCAGCGCGGAGGCTGACGCTGGATGGGCGGCTGGGGCAGTTGCCGAGCTTCTTTGAAGTGTTGACCGCGCAGGCGCTGAGCTACTTTGCCGAGGCGGGCGTTCAGATTGCGGTGCTCGAGGTTGGCATGGGCGGGCGGCTGGACGCGACAAACATTGTGGACCCGCTGTTGTCAGTGATTACCGACATCTCCCTTGAGCACACGGAGTGGCTGGGTCCGACCATCACCGCGATCACGCGGGAGAAGGCAGGGATTCTGCGGCGCGGGGGAACGATGATTACGCTGCCGCAGCACGCTGAGGCAAACCAGGTGCTGGGGGAAGTGGCGGCGGAGCTGGATGTGCGCGGGGTGAGCGCCGCGGCGTATATGCCGCCGATGGGCGCAGGCGCCGAGGGGGCTTACGCCGTGGAGGCGCTGTGCGAAGAGGTAAGTGTGGATTCACCTCTGAAGGGAGCGCACCAGCATCGCAACGTGGCGCTGGCGATTGCGGCGGCAGTGGAGTTGGCCGGGACGCATGGGTTTCCAATCACCGCGGAGGCCCTGGCAACGGGGATTCGGCAGACGCGCTGGGCGGCGAGGCTGGAGCGAATTGAGCGGGGCGGGGTGGAGTGGATTCTGGATGTGGCCCACAACCCTGCCGGGGCATGGGCCTTGCGCGCGGGGCTGCGAAGCGTGTGCGACGAAGGGCGGGCAAGGACGCTGGTTTTCAGTTGCCTGCGGGACAAGCCGGTGGAAGAGATGGGGCGGATTCTGTTTCCGCTGTTTGACCGGGTGATTGTTGCGCCGATCCATTCGTCGAGGGCCGCATCACTGAAGGATCTGGAGGCGGCGGTTCGAGAGACGGGGGTTGAGGGACTGGCGGCCGCGTCAGTGAGCCGGGCACTGGAGCTGGCTGCGGAGAGTTCGCAGGGCGGCGTGGTGGTTGTGTCGGGGTCAGTGTACCTGGTGGGCGAGGCGCGCAGCCTGCTGCTTGCTGAAGCGGGGGCGCGATGAAGCGGCGGCCGGAACCCATGCCGTGGACTCACCAGTGGCGCACGTGGGGGATCCAGGCGCCTGTGATGGCTTTAATCACGATCTTCTGCGGTTCGCTCTCGCTGCTGGTGTCGTTTGTGGAGAGGCACGGACGCATGCAGCACAACATTGCTCACGTTTGGGCACGCGCGCTGGTTTGGTGCACCGGCTGCCGGATGACACTTCGAGGGGCGGAGAATCTGCGCAAGCACCCGGTGGTTGTGTTCGCGGCCAACCACACGTCGTACATGGACACACCGGTGATCTTTGCATCGCTGCCGTGCCAGTTCCGGATTCTGGCCAAGAAGGAGCTGTGGCCGATTTTCTTTATCGGGTGGTATCTCAATCGGTCAGGGCAGATCCCGATTGATACGCGAAACCCGCGCGCGACGCTGAGCAGCCTGGGCGTGGCCGTTAAGGCGCTGCGAAGTGGGATGCCGCTGTTTGTGTTTCCTGAAGGTGGGCGCACGCCGGACGGGGAGCTGCAAAGTTTTCTGTCAGGCGCGGCTTACCTGGCGATCCGCGCACAGGTGCCCCTGGTGCCGATTGCGTTGAGTGGTGTGTACGACCTGCTGCCGATGCATACGCATTTCTTTTATCCATGCGAACTGACGCTGAGCGCGGGTGAGCCGATTGATACCGCCGGGATGAGCCTGCGCGAGGTGGATGAGCTGACGGAGCGGGCAAAGCGGACGATTGCGGAGATGCTGGATGGGGAGGGAAAGATGGTTCTCTCGGCAGAGGGAGTCCGGTACGAGAGCGAATCCTCAGAGCCTGCTGTATGATGTATATGGTTGAAAATAAAAGAGATAAAGAGATATATTGAGAATGAGCGGGAGAAGGCGGGCTGGCTGTGCCCGCGGTAACCCCTCTGCTGCGGAGGGCGTCTAAAGAGTGTGTGCCGCAGGGGGCGTACCTTCTTAGGCAACCCTGAAGGCGAAGGCACTTCACCATTTCGCATTCCGTGAGTACACTGGGGTCTCCATGTGCGTCCACATCGCAATTCCTGAACCGACGAGCAACGACTCCGACTATAACCAGCGGTGTTTGCAGCAGTACTTTTTTGCCCTGCATGCGGCTGGCGCAACGCCCATTCTTGTTCCCCTGCACGAGCGCCAGGACCGCGTGGCCCGGCTGCTGGCGGGGGTACAGGGGATTCTGCTGCCGGGGAGCCGGTTCGATGTGGATCCGCAGCGGTATGGCGAAGACCGGATCGCGGAGTGTGGGGAGGCGGACCCCGGCCGCACGGCGGTGGACGAGTTGCTGCTTCAGGATGCGTTCAGCCTCTATAAGCCGATCCTTGGGATTTGCCATGGAACGCAGAGCCTGAATGTGTGGTGCAACGGGTCGCTGGTTCAGGACCTGAAGACCGAAGTGAATCACCGGCCGGGGCGGGAGGTGGCCGAAGCGCACCCGGTTCACGTGACGCCTGGTTCGCGGCTGGCGAGGCTTGTTCCGCGCGGAGAGAAGGGCGATCCGTGGGTTAACTCCACGCATCACCAGGCGATCAAGGTGGCGGGCGACAATCTGCTGGTAAGTGCGGTTTCTCCCGTGGACGGGGTGATTGAAGCCGTAGAGCTGGAGTCTGCCGACCATTTTGTTCTGGGCGTTCAATGGCACCCGGAGCGGACGTATACGAGCAGCGCGTTTTCGCGGGCCATCTTCTCAGCGTTTGTGCAAGCGGCGGTGGTGTGGCAGCCGCGACGCATTGAGGAAGCGGCTGTTCCGGCATGAGCGAGAGGTCAGAGGGTACTGCGGCTCGGCTGAATGAACTTTTGGCCCAGGCAGGATTGGAGCCGCTGGACGCGGCAGTTGGCGGCCGATTTGCGGAGTATTGTGCCCTGTTGCTGCGCTGGAATTCGCGGGTGAACCTGACGGCGATTCGGGACGAGGAAGGTATTCTCTCACGGCACTTTGTGGAGTCGATTGCCTGCGCGCGGGCGTTGCCGGCAGGGATTGGCACACTGCTGGATTTTGGGTCGGGCGGGGGCTTTCCGGGGATTCCCGTGGCGGTTTGCCGGCCAGAGATTGCGGTGACGCTGGCGGAGTCGCAGGGCAAGAAGGCTGCTTTTCTGCAAGAGACGGTGCGGGTGGTGGGAGTTTCCGCGAAGGTGTACGCTGGCCGCGCTGAGGGGCTTGGAATGGCTTTCGATTGCGTGACACTGCGAGCGGTGGACCGGATGGAGCAGGCGGTGCAGGCGGCAGCTGATTTGGTTGCTCCAGGGGGATGGCTGGCGCTGATGACAACCGGTGCGGATCTAGAAAAGCTGAAGGTGGCGGCTGGGTCGGGATTCGACTGGAGCAGGCCGACTGCGTTGCCGGGCGACGACCGGTTGCTGGCGCTGGCGGAGCGAACGGTCAGTACGCCAGCTTGATGAGAGCCAGTTTCCGAATCGGGGCCAGGTCTTTGCTTCCTTTCACGATGAGTCGGATGGCGGTTCCTTCCGCGTAGCCCGTAGCCTCGTCCAGGGTCTTGAGGAGGCTTTTGGATGGGTTAGATTGGCGGGCGGCGGCGATTGCCCGATCGCCGAGAACCAGGGCGACGCGGAAGCAAGCATTGCAGGGAGCCAGATAGAGGATGTTGCGCTTCTTGATTTTGAGGCGCAGGGTCCAGCCATGTTTGGGGCCGCTCGAGTTCCACTCGCGGCCGTTGACGCCGTGGTCGGAATCGAGCCAGGCCACGAGCTGATCCCAGGCTTTAGCGGAGGGGCCCAGGGCTGCGGCGGTTTCTGCGGGGGAGGGCTGAATGGTTCTTCCTATGAATGCGTTTGCGGGGTCCACGGGACGCCTTTCTGATTTGGGTAGCGTTAGGGACGAAGGAGCATTGGGACGACGGGGAGCGAATTTGGGCGTTGGGATGGGGGCTGATTCTGAACAAGGCGGGTCGGGTTGGTTTGGGTGGCTAATGGTCGGATTGATTTGTTGGTGGGTGTGGGGGTTGAGGGGCTGTTTCCTCTGTGCGGTTTGCTTGGTGGTTTCGGTGGCTTGGGGGTGCCGGTTTAGGGCGTTGGTGGAGGTTGGAGCCATTATGACTCTGGCGATGCGATTCTTGGACGGGAAAGTGAGGAAGGGTTTTCGGGGTATGGGGAGGGGGTACGAGAGAGATGTTGGAACTTGAGAGTACTTGAGGCTTTGGGAGGGAGGGAATGTTCCACGTGGAACATAATCGGGAGCGGGCCCATGGAGGGAATTGTTCCACGTGGAACACTCCCCTGGCTGGCCCGTTTTGGCGCCAGGCCCATTACGGAACGGGGTGCGAATTTTCCCGGACTGCAGTCCAAATCTCAGGAAGTTTTCCACCATTCGGCCCAATTTTAGGCGCCTGCGGCAACCATGGTACGTCCGCTCAAAAGCCTTTGCCTCTCATGGGTTTCGGCTGGGCGGGGCCGGGCTGGAACCCACTGCTTTCCACAGCCGGGCTCTGTTCTCCACAGTGCAAGTAGCTACCTCCGATTCCCCTCTTCCCGTTACTCTGGAAAGCCATGGGCAAGATCATCGGTGTCGTGAATCAAAAGGGCGGTGTGGGCAAGACCACGACCGCTATCAACCTGGCCGCGTGCCTGGCATTGGAGAGCCTCAAGGTGCTCCTGGTGGACTGCGATCCGCAGGCCAACGCCTCCTCCGGCATCGGCTTTGCACGGGACGATAATCGTCACTCCATCTACGACGTGTTGATGGGCGATGCGCCGGCCGAGACGGTGGTCCTGCCCACGGAGATCGGCACGCTGTGGCTGCTGCCCGGGTCAAAGAATCTGACCGGCGCCAACATTGAGCTGGCTTCGGTGGAGGATCGCGCGCTGCGGTTGCGGGATGCCTTGCAGCCCATTCGCGACGATTATGACCTGATCATCCTCGACTGCCCGCCGGCGCTGGACCTGCTGACCCTGAATGCCCTGGTTGCAGCCGACACGCTGATTGTTCCCATGCAGGCGGAGTACTTTGCGCTGGAGGGGATCTCGGAGCTGGTGTCGACATTGGAGCGGGTGCGCGCGGCCTTCAACCCAGCGGTGACAATTGAGGGCGTGTTGTTGACGATGTACGACGACCGCACCAACCTGGCGCAGCAGGTGACGGAGACACTGCGCACGTACTTCCGCGAGCGGCTGTTCACGACCGTGATCCCGCGCAATGTGCGGCTGGCGGAGGCGCCCAGCCACGGCAAGCCGGTGGCGCTGTACGACCCGAAATCCCGGGGGACCGAGGCCTATTTTCAGTTGGCAGGGGAGTTCATGGCCCGGAATGGGATCGATATTCCGGCGGAGCGGGAACCCAAGAAAGCTGGGAAGACCGGGCCGGAGCCCGAGGTTCATTCCTGGCCCTACTCTTGAGGCATGGGTGAACCGGCATTCGTGTCCGCCGCAAAACCAGCCGATGACCTAATTGTGAACACCGGCGCCTCTAGCCGGAACAGGGGATTTTGAACGATGAATACGCCCGTCCTTGATACCAAGCGCCGCGCCCTGGGTAAGGGCCTGGACTCACTGCTGCCTCGCGTTCCGGTTACGGTTGCCCCAGTTGCACCGGAGTCGGAGGGCGGCAAGCCGCTCGAGATCCTGCTGGAGCAGATCGATCGCAATCCCTTCCAGACGCGCTCGCAGATGAACGAAGAGCAACTGGCGGAGCTGGCTGCCTCAATCACGGCAAACGGAGTGGTGCAGCCGGTGCTGGTGCGTCCGTTGGCGAGCGGGAGATTTCAGCTGATTGCCGGGGAACGGCGGTGGCGGGCCTCGCAACTGGCGGGCAAGAAAACCATCCCGGCCATTTTACGGCAGGTGTCAGACGAGCAGGCGATGGAGATCACCATCGTCGAGAATCTGCAGCGCGCCGACCTGAACCCGATGGAGCAGGCCAGGGCGTTTGAGCGGCTGGCGCGCGAGTTCCACATGACGCAGGAGCAGATGGCGGTGCGGACAGGGAAAGATCGGGCGACGGTGGCCAACTTTCTGCGGTTGCTGCGGTTGCCGGCGAGCGTGCAGGCCCGGGTGGAAAGCGGCGAGCTGAGTTTCGGCCACGCGCGGACGTTGTTGGCATTTGAGCACGCGGAGGAGATGGAGAAGGCGGCGCAGCGGATCGCGGCACTTTCGCTTTCTGTTCGCCAGACGGAGAATTATGTGCAGGGGCTGATTCACCCGGAAAAAGCCGCGAAGAAGAATCAGAAGCCGGAGGCTCCGCTTGACCCGAATGTGAAGGAAGTGCAGGAGCGGCTGCAACGGGCGCTGGGCTTGAAGGTCCACATTGAGGACCACAACGGATGGGGCAAGGTGATTATTGAATACGCGCGGCTGGAAGACTTCGATACGCTGCTGGAGAATCTGGCGGGGGAGTGAGTTGGAGAGCGGCGGCGCCGAGGGGAACCGATCGCGCGTTGCAGTTGCGAACCCTTGAGAGCTTCGGCAACGGAACCGCAGGGTCTAAAGCGCAGTTTATTCGGTGTCGGGCTGGGTGCTTTCTTCCTCTTCGCCTTCAACAGAGATGCGCAGGGAGCGGAGGAAGTGGAGATCGTTCTGGGTGAAGGGCGGCTCAACGGCGCCATCTTCGCCCTCGGCAGCCTCAGCCTCTTTGGCGGCCAGCTCGTTGAGGCCGATTGTGGCTTCAAGCATAAGCAACACATCAAAACCGTGCTGACGTATGTCTGAGACGACACCTGCGATCTGCTCGCTCTCAATGACCGACTCATGGATGGCCTCGCCCAGTTGCTGGATCAATTCGCGCAGTCGAGATGTCACTGGAACCTCCAAGTGCGGCGACCGGCGCGGAGCTCTTGCGCTGGGAGCAGCATGAGATTTATCTACCTTACTTCCGGCTTTGATCGGGGGCAATGGCGAATCGCAAATATGCTGTGAAAAGCTGCTCCCCAATTGTCGCTGCTACCATGATAGACGAGATGAAACCGCAACGCATCGGCCGGATTCTGGGGACAGGATTGCGGGTTGCCGGACGCATCGCCGGCGAGCAGATGGCCGCCAGCGCCAGGGCCAAAGCCGCATCGGCAGCGTCGCAGCCAGCCGTGAATCCCGGCCAGCGGGGCCAGGCGGCAGGGCAGGTGGCGGGTCAGGCAGCGCGCGGCGTGGCTCGTGGAGTGGGTGGGTTTCTGCGTCCGTTTGGCCGGGTGGGCGGTGTGCTGTGGCTTGAGGTGACGGGGGTCTTCTTTCTGTTGCCGGTGCTGGTGTTCGCGCCGAATCTGTGGCGATACCGGGCCAGTTGCTTTCAGGGGCCGGATCATCGCACTTTCCTGGTGACGGCCGGCGTAGTGGTGGTGTTTTTTTACCTGGGCGTGAGCTCGTTCTGGCGGGCGCACAAACGGTCCGCGGGCCGCAACTAGCCTTTTGACTGCTCGTTCGGCGCGGGCCGGGTGAGGGCCCAGACGATGCCGCCCACTACCGCGAGCAGAATCAGCATGGGTAAAAGCCCAAAGCCTCTCGCGAATCCCAAACGCATCAGTGTCAGTGCAGCGAGACCAACGGTAAGCATGCGGAGCCTCCGCGGACTGGGAACCGGTGTCCAGCCTCTGCATTTATTAAGACGCAGATCGGGGGGCAAAGTTGTGCCGGAGAATTGCGAGATGGGGTTCAGGGTCTTCGTTGCCGATTATGGGCACACGGGCTAAACCAGCGGCTTGTCGGGATTGCGCACGAGGCGCCAGACGCCGATGGCGACGGCGAGCGCGCCCAATCCGTAAGACAGCATGGCGCGAGTGCCGGTGTGGATCGTCCATCCCTGGTAGAGTGCAAACACGCCGACGGCGAACATCAGAAATGCGCGAAACAGATTCATGGGTTCCTCTTCTCTAAGAATATCTTCTCGTATTGGGCGCATGGGGCCGCCGGTTTGACCCCGCGCGCGCCGAGTCCCTATCGTGAACAAGGTATAGCAGTGCAGCTTGAAAGGAATATCCCCATGACCAGCCCCGAGTCGACCACAGCAGTTGAACTGAAGAAGACAGCGCTCAACGGTACGCATCGCGCCCTGAAAGCGAAGATGGTGGACTTTGGGGGGTGGGATATGCCGGTGGAGTATCCCGGAACTGGTGGAGGGCTGATTGCCGAGCACCTGGCGGTGCGGACGGGCGTGGGGCTGTTTGACGTGAGTCACATGGGCGAGATCCAGTTCCGCGGGCCGGGGGCGCTGGCGGCGGTGCAGCACATCACCATGAACGATGCGAGCAAGCTGAAGGACGGGCAGGCGCAGTACTCTGCGCTGCTGACCCCGGAGGGGACGTTTGTGGACGACATCCTGGTACACCGGCTGAGCGAGAACGATTTTCTGCTGGTGGTGAACGCGGGGACCAAGGACAAGGACATGGCGTGGATCCGGCAGCAGGTGGGGCGGTTTCCGTCGATTCATATCAGCGACTACTCGGCGTATTACTCGCAACTGGCGGTGCAGGGGCCGCGGGCGTTGGAGACGCTGCAGAAGCTGACCAAAGTCAATTTGGCGGGGATCAGGAACTACTGGTTCGCGTGGGGGACGGTGGCGGGGGTGCCGAATGTGCTGATCGCGCGGACGGGCTACTCGGGCGAGGATGGGTTTGAGGTGTATCTGCCGGCTGACGAGGCGACGACGGTGAAGATGTGGGAGTCTCTGTTGGAGGCGGGGGCCGAGTTCGGCATCAGGCCGTGCGGGCTGGGGGCGCGGAACACGCTGCGGCTGGAGGCGGGAATGCCGCTGTATGGGCACGAGATATCCGACGAGATCAATGTGCTGGAGGCGGGGCTGGAGCGGTGGCTGAAGCTGGACAAGGGTGAGTTTCTTGGTCGTGAGGCGTTGCTGGCTGTGCAGGCAGCAGGCGGGCCGAAGCGGAAACTGGTAGCTCTGGAGATGGTGGACCGGGGGATTGCGCGGGATGGGTACCCGGTGCTGTCGTTGGCTGGAGAAGAGATTGGCGTGGTGACTTCAGGCTCGCCTGCGCCGTTTTTGAAGACGAATATTGCGTTTGCGCTGGTGCAGCCAGCGGTGGCGGCTGGCGGCGAGGATGTGCTGGTGCAGGTGAGGGCGAACCAGGTACGGGCGAAGCAGGTGGCGGCGCCGTTTTATAAGAGGGTGAAGAAGTAGGGTACCCTGCGGGAAAAAATTCATCGTCGTCGGCGTGGTCCGCTGGAAGGAAGCCGTCTGGGGCGAGTAGGGGAAGCGCAAAAGAAACTCATCAAGGCCGGCGAGCGCCGAGTTGCCCCCGGAGAGAATAACGCTTGATTGGCGGGATTCTTCAGCTTCAGCGTGCCAGTGACGAGCTGGAGTTTATCGAGACCGGTGTTACACTAACGCAGCATCCTAGCGTCATAGTTAAAAATCGAACGGAGGGAATCGTAGTTGGGTCTTCTTCGCATCCTTTTGGCGATTTGTGTCTTTTGTGACCATTCACGACCAATCGGCCATTTGCGCTGGTTGGGCGGGGACCTCGCGGTCGAGCTCTTTTTCGTCGTGTCTGGCTTTTACATGCAGCTGGTCCTGAGCACCAGATATACGAAGGAAAGGCTCGGGAAGACATGGGTGTCCCAGTTTTATAAAGCGCGGTACTTCCGGTTGCTGCCCATCTACCTGGCGGGAGTTGCGCTCGTAATTGGTGCGGCGTTGCTGCAACCGAGTTTAGCTCCCATCCCGATTTGGAGCTATGTTTGGGGGCTGGCTCGTACACCCGGGAATTTACTCTTCGAGGCCTTCCTCTGCTTCACGAATGCAACAATGCTCTTCCAGGATGTGGCGATGTTTTTTGCCGCTCACAGCGGCCAGATCCATTGGTCAGCAAACTTCCGGAACTCTGAAATACCTTTATGGCAAGGTTTGGCAATTCCTCAGGCGTGGTCCCTTGGAGTTGAACTTAGTTTCTACCTCGTCGCACCGTTCATACTCAATTTGCGGTCCCGATGGTTGATTCTCGGCTCATTTTGCAGCCTGGCCGCTAAGCTGATTGCGATTAAAGCACTCCACCTCGCTGACCCATGGATATATCGATTTTTCCCGTTTGAAATCGGGTACTTTCTCCTCGGAGCACTAGCGTTCCGATATCGAAGCAAGCTTGATCGTCTGGTGCCAGAGCGCATCGAGAAGTACTGTGTCTACGCGCTGGCGATAGGTTTTGCCGCAGTTCGCATACCCATGCACCTTGCCTTCCTGCCTTATCCCATGGCCTTCGCTTGTGTTTTGCCCTTCATGTTTCGGGTGACGTCCGGGATGAAAGCAGATCGCATGCTTGGAGAGCTGTCTTATCCGTTCTATATCTTCCATCGATTTGCCCTTGGGGTGGCGGGCAGTGTAACCCTGCATTGGTGGCACGGGTCAGAGAATTCGATAGCCTGGGTAGGGCTAGTGCTGGCTCTCTTTCTGTCGGCAATTGGACTAGCTTTAGAGCTTCGATTTATAGAACCTTGGCGAGTTCGGCTTGCGGAGGGCGGCGACGCCTTCAAATCAAGACGAACGAAACCGGCAGGATGAAAGGACCAAGCACTATGTGGCGAGCATCTTTCTTGTTGGCAGTCTGTTTCAGCGGCCTCTGTGCCGGCGGACAGGCGACTGTTCCGATCACGGAAAAGATTGAGTGGACCTGGACCGACCGCCCGAACGCGCCGGTCGCCGCCCTGCCCAACGTCCTGCTGGTGGGTGACTCGATAGCCCGCAACTACTACCCCTTTGTGGAGCAGGAGTTGAAGGGTGTTGCCAATGTTTACCTTTTTGCCACCTCTGCCTCCAGCGGCGATCCGCGCCTTCCGACGCAGCTCCACGACTACTTCGGCATGATGGGGCTGCCCTTTGCCGTGGTCCACTTCAATAACGGGTTGCACGGCGTGGGCTCCACAGACCAGCAGTACGCTGCCGGCCTGCCGGCCATGATTGCGGCTCTGCGCGCCGGAGCGCCGAAGGCCAGCCTGGTGTGGGCCACCACCACGCCGGTACGCGACAATCCGACCAGTGGCGGCCTGACCAGCTTACGCGTGGATGAGCGGAACCGGCTTGCCGCGGTCTTGATGAGCGGGGAAGCCATTGCAATCGACGACCAGCATGCGCTGATGGCGCTGCACGCCGCGATGCACTCGGACGATGTTCACTTTACCGACGAAGGCAGTGCGCTTCAGGCGACACAGGTAGCAGCCACTGTGCGCAAGGCGCTCCCCAAGCCCTAGTCTCGCTTCTTCGAATCCGGGCTTAGTTCTGCTGGCTGCGCGGTGGGTCGTTGAGAGCCAACGGGTATAGGCTGCCTGCAGAAAGTGCGCGGCGGCCTACCTGGGCCCTCAGGGGTGTCCCCAATCCCTTGACGCGAAGAACCAACGGAGAATCCATCTTTTCCCACCGGGTGATCGCGTCCTTCGTCGTTTTCTTTTTCTCCGAGTGACATAAGTTACTGTGGCCAGCCTCGCCTCGCCCTACGCTGGGATTGAGAGGCTCCCCCTTTCAATGCACGCTGCGCGGGTTGAAGCGCAGCGCGCGGGAGGTGAAGATGGCAACCGCAACCCAGGTTAACCGGCACGCTGAACCGCAGCCGATCTTTCTGCAAACCCTGAACAACGAACGGCACAAGAGCCTGATGCTGCGGGCGTGGATCCTGAGCGGGCTGTGTTTCATTGCGCTGCCGGGAACGCTGCTGGGATTCTCAAACCTGATGGCGATCAGCACGACGCACGGCCTTCACCCGCTGCCTGCAGCGTGGATGCAAGGGCACGGGCACGCGCAGGTGTTTGGCTGGATTGGCAGCTTCATTCTGGGCATTGGGTTGTATTCGCAGCCGGCGAAAGGGCGCGGGGCAAAACTTCTGCCGCTGGCCTGCTTTGTGCTTTGGACAGCGGGCGTGGCGTTGCGCTGGGTTACCAGCATCTATGGCTGGCAGTGGCGGATTCTGCTGCCGCTCTCGGCGTGGATGGAGCTGGCGGCGTGGCTGCTGTTCTACAGATCCGCTTCGGGCCACAAGCGGACGCACTCGACCGAGCCGGGTGGGGCCAGGGCCAGGATGCCAATGTGGATGGCCTCAGTGCGGGTGAGCACGGCCGGGTTTTTGGCTGTGGTTGCCTTCAACACAGTGGAGTGTATGTACCTGGCGCTGCGCGGGAGCGAGCCTGCATTTCCGCATGCGCTGGACCAGCGTTACCTGCTGCTGATGGGCTGGGGCTTGCTGGTTCCGGTGGTGTGGGGATTCTCAGCCCGGTGGTTGCCGGCGTTTCTCGGGATCGCCGGGCCAAGCGCGCGGCTGATGCAAGTGGCGCTTGCATTGGATGTAGGCGGTGTTGGCAGTGGGCTTTGCGGCTGGACGCAGGTTGCGACGGCAATGCTTGCCGCGAGCACGATCGTTATCGCATTTGCACTGCAACTGGTGCGCCGCCCTCACACGCACGCCAAGACGCAGGGTATTCACCCCAGCTTTCCGTGGTTCATCCGGCTGGCGTATCTCTGGCTAGTGGTCGCCGGCGCACTGAGTGTCTGGGCCGCGCAGGCTGACGCGCACGGAGGCATCTGGGGCGCTTCGCGGCATGCTTTGACAGTGGGTTTTGCGGCGACTATGGTCTTCTGCATCGGGCCGCGCATCCTTCCCCACTTCGGCGGCGTTCAGGCCCTTTTCAGCAAGACGATGATGTTTGCCAGCCTGCTGCTGCTCGAAATGGGCTGCACGCTGCGGGTAACGTCGGAACCCTTGGCCTACGAAGGCTTGCTGCCGCTGGCCTGGAGAGTGCTGCCCGTCTCCGGCGTTTTGGAACTGAGCGCGGTACTGGTGTTCGCAACCAACATGGCGCTGACTTTTCTGGCCGGGAAATCTGCCTTTGCCGCCGAGCCTGAGCGGGAAGCGGCTGCCGCCCGAGCGTAAAGAAATTGGCTGGCCGGTGACTTAAGTCCCTGCGCTCCCACTGCTCGTGCCTCTACTGTCAGCTTGCAGAGCATTAAGCATGGAGGAATCATGTCGTACAGGAAATACTGGGTGGCGTTGGCCATCGTGATCATTGGATCGTTTGCCGTGCTGGGCGGTGTGGGCCGGAGGATGATCAGCCAGGCTCCGCCTCTTCCCGATGTCTACACAACGGACGGGCAACTTCTCTTCACCGGGAGCACGATTACCGACGGTCAGGGAGTATGGCAGTCGATAGGCGGGCAGGAGATTGGCACGGTGTGGGGGCATGGCGCCTACATTGCGCCGGACTGGAGCGCGGACTGGCTGCATCGCGAGGCCGGGATTCTGCTGAACGCCTGGGCAGCGCGGGAGGGAGCCGCGAGTTTTGCGGTGCTGGATGCCGACCGGCAGGCCGTGTTGAAGGCGCGGCTGATCCGCGTGATGCGGACCAACACCTATGACGCCGCGCTGAACCGGGTGACGATCGACGGAGATCGCGCCGCGGCTTTTGCGCAGCTTGCGGCCTACTATACCGACGTGTTTGCGACCGGGCGGGCGGAGTATGCGATCCCTCAGGGCGCGCTGGTGAACCCGGCCAAGCAGAAGCAGCTGGCGGCCTTCTTCTGGTGGACGTCATGGGCCGCGAGCACAGAGCGCCCAGGCTCTGAGACAACCTATACCAACAACTGGCCGCATGAGCCGCTGGTGAACAATGTGCCCACCTCGGGCGCTGTGCTGTGGAGCATCTTGAGCATTGTTGGGCTGCTGGCCGGCATTGGCGGCATGGTGTGGTGGTCGGCCTCGCAGGAGAAGACGCTGGTTCACGGGCCTTACCCGGAACAGGATCCATTTCTTGCAGTTGCGCCCACTCCCTCGCAACGCGCGGCGATGAAGTACTTCTTTGTGGTAGTCCTCCTGTGGGGCGTGCAGATTCTGATGGGGATTCTGACGGCGCACTATGGAGTTGAGGGTCACGGGTTCTACGGCTTCCCGCTGGACCACTACCTGCCTTACGCGGTCACCCGCACCTGGCACCTGCAACTGGCCATCTTCTGGATCGCCACCTCGTGGCTGGCGACCGGGCTTTATGTTGGCCCGGCGGTGAGCGGCCACGAGCCGCGGTTCCAGCGGCTGGGCGTCAATGTTCTCTTCGGCGCGCTGATTCTGGTGGTGGGCGGATCGCTGGCCGGCGAGTGGCTGGGCATTCAGCAACGGCTGGGGAATATGTGGTTCTGGTTTGGCAGCCAGGGGTATGAGTATGTCGACCTGGGAAGGTTCTGGCAGATTCTGCTGCTGATCGGCCTGCTTCTGTGGCTGGTGCTGATGGGGGCCGCGCTCAAGCCGGCGCTGGTGCGCAAGAGCGAAGACAGGTCGTTGCTGATTTTGTTTCTCATTTCGAGCATCGCCATCCCGCTGTTCTATTCCGCGGGGCTGATGTATGGGCAGCGCGCTCATTTGGTGACCGCCGAATACTGGCGCTGGTGGGTGGTTCACCTGTGGGTTGAAGGCTTCTTTGAGGTTTTCGCGACGGTGGTGATTGCCTTCCTGTTTACGAAGCTGAAGCTGATTGAGATTCGCACCGCGACCCGGGCGGCGTTGTTCTCGACGGCGATCTTCCTTTCGGGCGGGATCATCGGCACCTTTCACCATCTGTACTTTGCGGGAGCAACGCCGGCGGTGATTGCCCTGGGCGCAATCTTCAGCGCGTTTGAGGTGGTTCCGCTGACGCTGGTGGGCTTTGAGGCATGGGAGAATCTGCGCCTTGCCCAGCCGACCAAGAAGTCGCCCTGGATTGCGAACTACAAGTGGCCCATCTACTTCTTTGTGGCGGTGGCGTTCTGGAACCTGGTAGGGGCGGGCCTGTTTGGATTCCTGATCAACCCGCCGATCTCGCTCTACTACGTGCAGGGGCTGAACCTGACACCTGTACACGGGCACACGGCGCTGTTTGGCGTGTATGGAATGCTGGGGCTGGGGCTTACGCTGTTCTGCCTGCGGGCGCTGAGCCCGGCCCGCAAATGGAAGCAGAAGTGGCTGAGCTGGTCGTTCTGGTCGCTGAACTTCGGGCTGATCTTCATGGTGATTCTGAGCATGTTGCCGGTGGGGCTGCTGCAGGCGTGGGCCTCCATCGAAAGCGGCACATGGTATGCGCGATCAGCGGAGTTCATGCAGTCTGACCTGATCAACACGCTGCGCTGGCTGAGGGTTCCGGGCGACATTCTGTTCGCTTTGGGAGCTGTCTTCTTTGCCTGGTTTGTCCTCGGTCTGCTGACGGGACACTCCTATGAAAAAGAGGGCGCGGCCAACCAGGGCTGATTGGTTGCCCCACCTCTGCCGCGGGAGATTGCGGCAGGGGTGGGGCACTTTAATGCCGAACTCGATCCATCAGATCTGCATGACTTCGGCTTCTTTCTTGTGGGAGAGCTCTTCCATGCGGCGGATCTCTTCGTCAGTCATCTTCTGGATCTCTTCTAAAGCGCGCTTCTCTTCGTCTTCGGAGATCTTTTTGTCTTTGGCGAGCTTTTTGAGGGCGTCGTTGCCGTCGCGGCGGACGTTGCGGACGGCGGTGCGGTGCTCTTCAAGCACGCGGCTCAGGTGTTTGCAGACGTCGCGGCGGCGCTCCTCGGTCATGGGCGGAACGGGGACGCGGAGGACCTTGCCGTCGGAGATGGGGTTGAAGCCCAGGTCGGCGGTGCGGAGAGACTTCTCGATCTCCTTGATGACGCTGGGGTCCCAGGGCGCGATGACGATCAGCTGGGCCTCAGGCGTGGAGACCTGGGCAAGCTGGCTGATGGGGGTTTGGGTGCCGTAGTAGTCCACCTTGACCTGGTCAAGCATGTGGACGCTGGCGCGGCCAGTGCGGGTAGAGGCCAGATGGGCCTGGAAGGTGGCGACGGCGCCATCCATACGGCGGCGGAGGTCGGTGTTGAGATCTTTGAGTGCCGGGATGCCGGCCATGATTGAGACTGCCATACTGTTCGTCCTCACAACGTCCAAAACACTATAGTAGCGAATCCCCCGCGGCGCAAAGCGCTCTTGAGGCGGGAGAGGTTGTTTTCAGCCGGAAGAACTACGAAGCCAGGGTGAGGCCAGTGGAAGCTGCCTGCTCGTGGGCGTGATAACTGGAGCGGACGAGCGGGCCGGACTCGACGTGACGGAAGCCCATCTTGAGCGCCGCGGTTTTCAGGTCGGCAAACTCCTGCGGCGTGTAGTGGCGGGTCATGGGCAGGTGGTCGCGGGAGGGGCGCAGGTATTGGCCGATGGTGAGGATGTCGCACCCCACGGCGGCGAGATCGCGGAAGACCTCAAGCAGCTCGACGGACTCCTCACCCAGGCCCACCATCACGCCGGACTTGGTGCGGCCTTCAGGATGCAGCTCTTTGGCGTAGCGCAGGAGCTCGAGCGACCGCTCGTAACGGGCGCCGGAGCGGACGACGCGGTAGAGGCGCGGCACCGACTCGATGTTGTGGTTAAGCACGCCGGGGCGGGCATCGGTGACGATGCGGATGGCTTCGGGGTCGCCCTGGAAGTCGGGGATGAGCACTTCAACGTGGCAACCGGGGGCCTGACGGCGCACCTCTTCAATGACCAGGGCGAAGGCGCGTGCGCCGCCGAGCAGATCGTCGTCGCGGTTGACGCTGGTAATGACGGCGAATTGGAGGCCGAGGGTGGCGATGCCTTCAGCCACCCGGCGGGGCTCGTCAAAGTCGATCGGGTCAGGGCGGCCTTTGGGCACGGCGCAGAAGCCGCAGCGGCGGGTGCAGAGGTTGCCCAGCATCATGAAGGTGGCGGTTTTGTGGTGCCAGCACTCGCCGATGTTGGGGCACTGGGCGCTCTCGCAGACGGTGTGGAGGCTGAGGGAGCGGGCGAGACGCTTGAGGTCGTGGTAATTTTCGCCCATGGGAGCGCGGGCACGGAGCCACGCCGGCTTGGGGACGGGGGCGGTGCGGGCAGGCGAGATTTGGACCAGGTCCATCAGGTTCTGATTGTAGCGCCGGCGGCAGTTGGGCGCTGAACCAGCAAGCGAATTTGGCGATTTGGCTTGATATGACCATGGTCATATTGATATGGTCAGGAATATAATCCGGCTGGAAAGGAAGCTCCGATGCGCACCATGGCGGCAGGCGAGTTCAAGGCCAAATGCCTTGCGGTGATGGACGAGGTGAAGGCCACTGGCGAGACCGTGCTCATCACGAAGCGGGGGAAGGTTGTGGCCCGCCTGGTTGGCCCGGAAGATCTAGTTCCGCGGAAGGTGGATGTGGATTCGATCTACGGCTCGCTGCGCGGCATGATCACAGTGACAGGCGGCGAGGTTGATCCGGGCGAGAGCTTGATCCCGATCGGAAAGTGGGACCATCTGAAGGAAGACTGGTCCGACTTTCCGCCTGAATGATCCTGCTGGACACGCACGTAGTGATCTGGCTGCTAACAGCGCCGGAGCGCATCTCTGTTGCCGCCCGGCAGGCGATTGCGGAAGCTGGCGCGCGCGGGGAGATGCCTGGAGTATCGGCTGCATCGCTGTTTGAGCTGGCTTACGCCGTGCGGAGGGGCCGTTTGCGGATCACCGTGCCCCGCGCGGAGTTTCTGAGCAGGCTGTCGGCTTGTTTTGAAATTCGTCCGGTGACGGGCGCCATCGCAATTGAGGCGGCCATGCTGGAGGGCGCCTTCCACGCAGACCCGATGGACCGGATGATTGTTGCCACAGCCGTAGCGGAAGACCGGACACTCTTGACTGCGGACAGAAAGATCCTGGATGCGGCGGTTTGTCCTGTGCTCTGGTGAGCTTTAGCGCAGCTTGACGCGCACTTCAGGGCGGACCAGGTAGAGAAAGAAGATCAGGTTCAAGAGACCCTGGACCAGGGCAGGCCCTTGATGCTGGTTCGAAAAGATCCACAGGTTATAGATTGCCAGCAGAAAGACGGCGCTTAAGGCCATGGCCCAGGCCCAGCGCAGCAGCAGCAGCAGGCCGGCGCTGGCGGCGATGAGCGCGGCCGACAACACCAGATAGAGCGGCGGATAGTGCTGCCCCGCCACCACGCCAAAGACGATGACTCCAGCCAGCATGAGCAGGTAAAGTGCAATGGCCGCCAGGCCAGGCAGGTCAAGAAGCCGCGGGCGCTGGCCGGGAGCCGGGTTGTCTTCTTCTTCTGCGCTCATAGGGTACGGAGGTAAGCCAGCAGGTCCTGAAGCTGGTCGTCGTTGAGGGGCGTGCCGGGCATCATGTTGCGGCCATGCAGCGTGACGTAGGTGATGCGCTCGTCAGTGGGCGGAGCGCCGGAGGGCATGGCTTTGAGCTTGGTGAGAGCCTGCAACCCCGGGCCGTTGAGCGGACGGGTGTTGGTGGGGTAATGGCAGTTGGCGCACTTCGCCTGGTAGATCTGTGCACCGCGGGCTTCCTGCGGGGTCCACTGGTCAGCGGGCTTGGAGGGGGGCAGCGAACGGCAGCCAAAGAGCGAAGCGGCCACGGCGAGAGCGCAGCTCAGGAGGGCGATGGAGAGAGTAAAAGAACGGATGCGCATTTGGCTCTGATGATACCGCGTTAGTTTGCGGCGGCAATGGCTTCAGCGATGCGATCAATGGCTTGCGCCTCGGCTTCGCTTCCCGGACGGTGACCGTTGACCAGAATGGAAAAGGCGAGGGTTTTGCCGCTGGCGGCGGTCAGGTAACCGGAAAGGGCGTTCACCTCGTTGAGTGTGCCGGTTTTAGCCTGAAGGCGACCTTTGAGCGGGGAGTTTTTGAAGCGGCCGGCGAGGGTGCCGTCAACCCCGGCGATGGGGAGGGTTCTGCGCCAGTCAGCGCCCCAGGGCTGCTTTGCGGCGTAGGTAAGCAGTTGGGTAAAGGCCCGCGGGGCAATGCGATCGTCGGGGCTGACGCCCGAGCCGTCATAGAGAAAGAAATCGTCGTCGCTGACGCCTGCATCCACAAGAAACTGGCGCACCACGCGGGAACCCTGAGCAAAGCTGCCTTCCTTGGCGAGGATCTTGCCGAGCAGACGCAGCAGCAGCTCGGCATGGAGGTTTTGGCTGATCTTGTTGATGACGGTGATGTCCTGGGCCACGGGCACGGAGCCGCGGATGGCCACGATTCTGTGGCCGCCGGTGGGCGCGGTGACGGTGGCCTCATCGAAGGGCGCCAGCTTGAGCGGCTCGGCGCGCTCGGCGGCAAAGTCACCTGTGCCGATGGAGACTTTGTGCTGCGAGACGGCAGTGCCGGTGACGCGAACACCGCGAGCCTGGAGCGCCTCAATGAAGGTGGTGGCCGTGAATTGCGCGGGGTCGTCCACGGCCAGGCCGGCATGGAAGCCCTCGGCCGGTACGGTGCCCCAGGCGCGGACCATCATGCTGCCGGGGCGGCGTTCGAGGCCGGGATGGGCCTTCTCGCCGGGCTTGGCGACGGTCATGGTGTTGTCTACGGTGAAGTACTCCGTTTTTGGGGTCCACTTGGTGAGGGTTTGCCCTTCGCCGGCTGGATCGGGGGAGACCGCCAGATCGGCGGTGTTCTCAGCAAAGGTGAGCGCGGAGACGGGAGCGCCATAGCTCCATTGCAGGTCGTCCCAGCCCCAGGCCTGGCCGAAGGGTTCGTGGAGAAAGAAGGTGTCGTCGCCGACGACGCTGCCGTCCACGGTGCGAATGCCGGACTGCTCAACCTGCTCGGCGAGCAGATCGAGCGCGGCAAAGGCGGTTGGCTGCTTTTCAGTCTCGGCTTCGCTGGTGCCGGTGGCCGGCAGAGCCGCCGCCGCAGGCAACTGGTAGGGATAGCGGCGCGCGCTCAGCGTGGGATCGCCCGCACCCAGCAAGACCAGGTCGCCGTGCAGCACGCCCTGGGAGTCGATTCTGCCTACGGCCACCACGAGGGTTGTCCAGGTGAGCGTATCCACTGGCAACAGGGCATAGGCCGCGGCGGTCGTAACGAGCTTGGCGCTGGAGGCGGGGATGAAGAGACGCGCGTCATTGAGGGCGTAGAGGGGCTGGCCGTCGAGGGTGGTGACGCTGATGCCGAACTCGGCGTGGCTCAGGGCGGGCTCGGCGAGGATGACGCCGATGCGGTCAGCCAGCGCGCTCTTGGCCGGCGCGAGGTGGGTGGCGGCGTGGGCCGTGGGCTTGGCGTGCGGGGTTTGCGCAAACAGGCCGGCGGAGGGGACCAGGGCTGCGGCCAACAGGAGCGCGGGAATTCGCTCGAAGATTGCCATGGGGGGAGTTTAGCAGGAGACAATCGTGCCACGGCGTACCATCGGAAGTTAAGGACTGAAGCCGGCCGCATTGGAAAAGGACGGCAGGTCGGATTAGGGTTTTTGGAAAAAGAGATGACGCAACCAAAACGCACTGAGACGGCATGGCAACTGCGCACGCGCGCGCTGGAGCTGGGGCGGCGGACGCTGGTGATGGGGGTGGTCAACCTTACGCCGGATTCGTTCAGCGATGGGGGGCTCTACGCATCTGCTGAGGCGGCCGTGGCCCGCGCACTGCAATTGCTGGAGGAGGGCGCGGAGATTCTGGACCTGGGAGCGGAGAGTACGCGGCCGGGGTCGAGAGCGGGCGGAATCTTTGGCGCGCCGCAGGGACCGACGGTGAGTACGGAGGAAGAGCAGGCGCGGCTGCTTCCTGTACTCGAAGGAATCCTCGCCGCACTGCCTCACGCAGTGATTTCAGTGGATACCTACAAGGCGGCGACGGCGCGGGCGGCCCTGCAGGCAGGCGCGGAGATTGTGAACGATGTGAGCGGCTTTGCGTGGGATGCGGAGATGGCCGCGGTGTGTGCGGAGGCCGGGTGCGGCGTGGTGCTGATGCATACGCGGGGGCGGCCTGAGGAGTGGCGGACGCTGCCGCGGACCGGTGGCGATGAGGTGCTGTTCAAGGTGCGCGCGGGGCTGGAAAAGAGTCTCGCGGCAGCGCGGGAAGCGGGCGTTCGGTCGGAGCGGATTGTTCTCGATCCGGGCTATGGATTTGGCAAGCGCTTTGAGGAAAACTATGCGTTGCTGGCGCGGCAGCAGTGGTTGCTGGACTTGGGCAGGCCGCTGCTGGTGGGGGTGAGCCGGAAGTCGTTTCTGGGGCGGACGCTGGCTCCGCTGCATGGGGGCGTGGACGCTGCGCCGGATGCGCGCGAGACGGCCAGCGTTGCGGCGATGGTGGCGGCGATTCTGCATGGAGCTTCGATTGTCCGGGTGCATGCGGTGCGGCCGGCGGTGGAGGCGGCGCGAATTGCCGATGCGGTGGTGGCAGGCGGTTGAGCAATTCCGCATCGGCGAGGCCTGCACGATGTCTATTGATCCTGCCCTTCACCGGCGCAATCGTCTCCCACCCATTCAGCAAAGAACGCTGAATGGATGGGGCACCCCAGTGTCAGTATTTATGGGCCGGATCAGCAGGTGCTATTGCTTTTCTGATCCCATATAAACGGCCACGCTTCCGAGCAGCGCCAGTGTGGCCAAGGCGGGAACCAGCAGCCAGAGACCTCCAGTGGGGTGGAGCAGCGTGGCGGGCAAGAGCGCTTCAAGGCGCAATGCGTGCGGAAGCTCCTCGAGCCAGGTCCACCAAACGGAGCCGCGGGGCGCGTCGACAATGACGAAGCCGGCTGCTGCCAGCAGGGTGACTGCCAGGGCAAAGATCTGTGCCCCGAGCACGGGGCGGCTGATGCGCTCGATGTTTGCATTGCGGCGGCGGAGTTGAGCGCGCCACCACAGGATTCCGGGCGGCGGCAACGGAGCCACGCTGGCGGCCAGGGCCCGTGCGCGAAGGAGACTTCCGGTGACGAGCACCAGGTCGCCGCAGACGCGGCAGGCGGCCACGTGGCTTTGCAGTTCTGGCGGGCAGGCCTGGGGCCATTGGCCGTTCTTCAGGAGCAGAGCAATTTCCTTTTCTCGCGAGCAAGCGCCCAGAGTCATACGCGCCTCCCTTGGCCGACATTCTCCTCGCGCAATAAAGTGGCCATCTTGCGCCGAGCGCGGAAGAGCAGCAGCCGGATGCTGGCCGAGGCCAGTCCGGTGATGGCTGCCATTTCGTGGTGGGAGTAGCCCTCGGCATAGGCCAGCCAAAGCAGTTGGCGGTCGCGCGGGCGCATCTGCTTCATCGCCGGGCCGAGCATGGCCTTCAGGTCAGAGTGCGCCGCATCGCCCGGGGCGGAAAAGATTTCCTCAGGAAGATCTTCAATGGAGCCTGTCCGCGGCCGGCGCCAGTGGTCGCGAAGCAGGTTGGTGGCGATGCGGAAGAGATACTTGCGGCCCGCAACTTCTCCCTCGGCTGCCATTGCCTCGGGATGCCCGGCGCAGAGGAATCGGACGTAACTCTCCTGCATGAGGTCGTCGGCCAAGGCGGCGTCGCCGGAAACTCGCGCCAGGTAAGCCCAGAGGGAGCGCGCCGACCGCTCGTAGAAGCCGGCGAAGGCGTCGCTATCCATTGGCTGCTGGGCAGCCAGCGGCGCATCGCCGGCAACGAGTTGGGGCAGGACGGCTTCCCAGGAGGTGGGCACAGTTTTCCTCATCGCCTTCTACGGCCTTTCGGCTCACTGGTGCTCTCTTGAGTCGACGGGCTGTTCGGAGTTGTCAGGCATCAGGCCCAGGCGCGAGGCCAGCACCCAGGTTACCCCTGCGGAGAGAATAAATCCCAGGCCGGGCATGAGCACCAGCACGCCCAGAATCAGCATCGGCACGCGGGTTTCAACAGCAGCATGGCGCAACAGCAGGAAGCCGATGCCCAGCAGCGTGAGCACAATGCCGGCCTGCAGCGGTGTGAGCACCCGGGCCACGGCGTTGGGCATGCGCTCTTGGCGGTCAATCTCGATGGGGATGGGCGCGGCTTCAAGAAAACGCTTGCCGGCATCGGTTTCCATATAGGCGGCCAGCTCCTGGTTGGAGCTGAACTTGTCAATCAGCTTGCCGTGGACCTCGCTCTGAAGCTTGAAGATGCGACCCCAGCGGCGGTTCTGAAGGAAGGTGTGGGTCAGCCAGACGACCGCGGCCAGGAAGCAGGCAAAGGCCAGAACGGGAGGCATATCGCTTATGAACTCCTCCGCGGCGGTTCTTTCGTGAGAAGGCTGATGCAGCTCTGGCCACACGGCACGCTCGAGGGCTTCATCGGGGCTTCCGTCAGTTGAATTGATGTGGGTGAAGAGATAGAACTCTGGGTTGCGGGCGATCTCAGGGTGGGCAGTGAGAAAGGCCGCGAGCTGCGGGTTGTTGCGGCTGACATAGTCCTGGTTCGAGAGCAGGGAGGGGTCGTGCTCGATGACCGTCGTGAGTGTAGGGCTGAGCCGGAGCAGCCTGATGAGCTCACTCTGGGTGGAGGCGAGGTCCTTCTCACTGGGGGCCGGAGTGGCCGGAGAAGGCTGTGTCGTTGGGGTTGAGGGTTTCGCGGAGGGTGCCGGGTGCGACTGGGCGGCGGCGAACGCGCCGGAGAAGAGGGCCGCGAGGCAGGCTACGGAGAAAACGCGGGGCAAGAGAGGGCGATGGTTCGACATGACGGTATCCCTTCACGGGGAAGCGCGGAGTTTGCTTCCCTGCCTACACAACGAATGCAGTGACCCGTTGGTTAACAAGAAATTCGGGATACGAAGACAAACCCGCGGCCGCCGCTGAGCACGGCGGGGCTTGGCTGCCAGAAAGTACCCCTGCTAGCTGATGCCGACCTTCAGGCGCCTCCAATGGGGGCGCATGGCCCCGTGGTTGATGGCGGGCAGGCTTTCGCACTCGACTTCGATAACCGTTACCGGCTGGTCAGGCGCGGTGAGGGGCAGGCCCGTGAGGCGCAGGGAGAAATCGTCCTGGGTGAAGGCAACAGCCTCGCCGGTTTTGAGCAGCCGTGCCGACTTGACCAAGGTATTGAGGCCGCCGAGGGCGATGACGGTCTCCGGCTTAAAGAAGGGGATCACGTCCGCCGCCGGGGTGTGGCCGGGCCAGAACTGCTGGTGGATGTAAAGTGTGTTGCCGCGGCGGGTGTAGTTGGCATTGGGGTTTCCGTCGTAGTGAATTCGCTCAGTGCCGTAGATGGAGTTGCCGTTGGTGCCCATCCACTTGCCCACGCTTTCAAGCACAGCCACTGTCTCTTCAGGGATGGAGCCATCGGGTTTGGGGCCGATGTTGAGCAGATAGTTACCGCCGCCGCCGGCGCACTCTGACAGGTTGGCCACGATCTTCTTGGGGGACTTCCAGGCGTCGTCGCCACGATTGAAGCCCCAACTGTCGTTGAGGGTCATGCAGCTCTCCCAGGCGCGGCCCTCGGCAGAGGCTTCAATGTTCTGCTCGGGGGTTGAGAAGTCGCCGTCGAGCCCATTGCGGTTGTTGACGATGATGTCCGGCTGGAGCTCGAAGACCATCTGGTTCATCCGCTCGGACTCCCACTCGGCAGCGGTGAGGGGCCAGTCCACGTCGTACCAGAGAACGTCGATCTTGCCGTAGTTGGTGAGCAGCTCACGAATGAGGCCGTGGGTGTATGCGACAAAGCGTTTGCGGGCTTCAGGGTCGGTTTTGCAGGCGGCGCCGTCGGGGTGGTGCCAATCCATGAGGGAGTAGTAGAAGCCCACACGCAGGCCCTCGGCGCGGGCAGCCTCAACAAACTCGCGCACCAGGTCGCGGCCGGGGCCCTGTTTGGCAGAGGTGTAGTCAGTGAGTTTAGAGTCCCAATGGCAGAAGCCCTCGTGGTGCTTGGTGGTCATCACCATGTAGCGCTGGCCTGCCTGTTTGGCCAGGCGCGCCCAGTCGCGGGCGGCATTCGGTTTGGGCTTGAAGGCGTGGGCCAACTGCTCGTATTGGTCGAGGGGAATGCCCTCGAACTCCTTGGCCCACTCATGCTGGCCGATGACGCTGTACAGGCCCCAGTGGATGAACATACCGAATTTGGCTTCGTGCCACCACCGCATGCGCTGGGCGCGGGTGACGGCCATCTTCGCCTCGATCGGCGAGGGCTGGGCCTCAGCCACGGCGGCCGGCAGGCTCAGACCATCTGCTTTGGCAACGGAGGCCGCAACCGCTCCCGCTGCGCCAAGACTCTTGAGAAAGGACCGCCTGGTGCTTCCCATTCCGCTCATGTTCAGTCTCCCCGTGTTTGTATTCTTCGCCGCGCCGCGATGGGTTGAAGCAGCGTCGGAGACACTATAGCAGCCAGGATTTGGGGTGGGCCGGAGCCAGGCGCCCGCATGGCAAAACCGCTGAGGGTTTATCATCAAAAGCGGTGCAACGCGATGGTTGCATCCATTTCACTGCCCTGGTTCGGGTTGCCGGCTGGCAGCCAGCCCGGGATACTCCTCTAGAGAAACGGAAGACCATGCGAGCAAAGACGGCGGTAGTGTTGGGCGCCCAGTGGGGCGACGAGGGCAAGGGCAAGATTGTGGACGTGCTGAGCGAGCGCTTCAACGCCGTGGCCCGCTATGCGGGCGGGCACAACGCCGGGCACACGGTGATTCACAGCGGGCAGAAGTTCATCTTGCAACTGATACCCTGCGGCGTTCTGCGGCCGGGCTGCAAGGGCATCATCGGCAACGGCGTGGTGCTTGACCCGCTGGCTTTTCTCAAAGAAGTGGCCAAACTGCGCGGGCTGGGCGTGGATGTGGACGGGCAGTTGTCAGTGTCCAATCGGGCGCAGGTGATTTTGCCGTATCACCGCATGATCGAGCTGGCGGCGGAGAGCGCGCCGGGACGCAAGAAGATTGGCACCACGAGCCGCGGCATTGGGCCGGCGTATGAAGACAAGATGGCTCGCAGCGGGCTGCGGATTGTGGACCTGCTGCGGCCTGACCTGCTGAAAGCGCACATTGAGGCGGCGTGCCACGAGAAGAACGCGATTGCGCACGCGCTGTTCGGCACCGACCCGCTTGACCCGGCAAAGATGTATGACGAGTATGCGGCGGCGGCGGAAGAGGTGCGCCCATTTGTGACGGATACAGGCCGCCTGCTGAACACGATTCTGGCCGAGGGCGGCAGCGTGATGTTTGAAGGCGCGCAGGGAACCATGCTGGACATCGACCACGGAACCTACCCGTTTGTGACGTCTTCGTCGGCCACGGCGGGCGGCGCGGCCACGGGAACAGGCGTTGGCCCGACGGCGATCGGGACGGTGATTTCGGTAACCAAGGCCTACGTGACCCGCGTGGGCGAGGGCCCGTTCCCCACCGAGATCAGCGACGCGGTGGGCGACCACCTGCGGGCGCGGGGCAACGAGTATGGGGCGGTCACCGGCCGGTCCCGCCGCTGCGGCTGGCTGGATTTGCCTCTGCTGCGCTACTCCAACCAGGTGAACGGCGCGGAATGGCTGGTGATTACCAAGATGGACGTGATGGACGAGCTGGCCGAGATTCCCATCTGCACGGGCTACGAGATTGACGGCAAGGTCACCGACCTGATTCCGGCGGATGTGCATGGGCTGATGAAGATCAAGCCCGTTTATACGACGATGAAGGGCTGGCGGGAATCGACTGAGGGGATTACCGATTTTGAAAAGCTGCCACAGGCCGCCCGCGAGTATCTGCGCTTCCAGGAGCGAGAGAGCGGGGCGAAAATTGGAATGGTCTCCACGGGTCCGGATCGGGATCAGACCATGGTGCTGCCGGAGTTTGCCGCCGTACTGGACGGGATGAACGGGTAGACTGGAGGAACCGCTGGGGGGCTTCGGGCCCCCGAGCGCAAAGGAGACCCTCCCCCCATGGTCAGTTTTGCCGTACGGCTGAAGTTCGCCTCTGAGGATCGCGCCGATGTGGCCGAAACCCTGCGTTTGCTGGCCACCGCCTCACGAAAGGAACCGGGATGCGTCAGCTACATCCCGCATCAGGTCGAGGACGATCCCGACACCGTGCTGATCTACGAGCAATACAAGGATGCGCAGGCGCTGGCCGCGCACCGCGACTCGGAGCACTTCAAGAAGCATGCTGTGGGCGGGCTCTACCAGAAGATGCGCGAACGCAGCATGGAGAACCTGATCGCTCTTGTTTAGAGCTCCGTTTGCGTCCAACCGGCGCGGGTTCCGGTACGGTATGCGGGCGATTCCGGAAAGAGACCTGGGATTCCACAGCGAACCGGTCAATTCTGCATTGACCGTCGTAACCCACCGGGGCTACTATCCGATACGCTTATGCCCGGCATTGTCAGCAACGCCTCAAAACGCCTGAGCCGCAGAGCGGCTCTCTGCTTTGCACTTGCGTTGGCTGTCTGCGCTCCCATTCCCGCAGCCGGATACCTTTGGGTGCAGAAGCATGAGAACCGGCACGAGATTGAGCAAATTGAGGATGCCTGGCGCATTGCCATTCTCAAGGGCAACACTTCAGCCATGGAAGCTCTGCTGGCCGACGACTATATGGCCATCACTGCCTCGGGCACGCTTGAAACCAAGGAGAAGACCCTGGCCAATCTGAGGTCCGGGCTGGTGCACTTCAGCTCCATCCAAATATCAGAGCGCAAGCTGCGTTTTTATGGCGCTACGGCACTGGTGACCTCGCGTGCCGAGGTAAGCGGGGTGGCTGCGAACCATGACATCTCGGGCGCTTACCGGTATACCCATGTCTACGTGCGTGACGCCCTGGGCAAGTGGAAGATCGTCAGTTTTGAAGCCAGCCGGATTCGCGCCGGGGACGAGCACAGGTGACGTTCGATTTTTCTGTGTCTGGAATTTGAGCCATCAGTACCTATATGTTGCAAAGACATGGAGTCGAACGAGAGATCAGGTATAGTACTTTTGGGTCCAACGAGACATTACCTTAGTTTTCGATGGTGCGTGAAGCGAACTCCAGTCGCTCAAAGAAAATGCTAGATTGCGGACATTGCTCCTGGGTTTCGCGAGCGGGCGTCCGTTGCGCTGCCCGGCTCAACAGGAGCTGATCGCCGGTCAGGGTGTCACAATCTCGCCCGAAATGCTCCATCCTCTTAAGACAGTCCGCGCAGATCCGCGCCCCTGATCGCTTCGCTTCTGCACAAACCTGATGATCGCTTGCTCCTTCCGGCACTTTGCTTGTTCTCTTCGGAGGTCCATTGTATGAAGTCCGCGAAACTGGGACTGCTCAGGTTCATTTCGCTGATGTGCCTTTTACCGGGGCTGTTCGGCCTGGTGGCGAGCGCCTCGCTCTCAACGCATTACTTTGAAACCATGCCCCGGGCAACGGACGGGGAACGGACCGTTCCGCGCACCATCAACGGCGAGGTGGTTTACCTTACCGGGGATGAAGACAGCCAGCTGGATTTCTTCCGATACTACGGCGTGAGGGCATTCGGTGTCGGCTTTGCCGTGGGCCTGCTTTATCTCGGCTTGATGGCAACACAGCTTGAACGCTGGCAGCGCAGCGATGAGGACGAACTCGGGGAGCAGAGTTCGGAGTCAGAAGACTACAGTTAGCCACCTTGAACGAAGCGGTCAGGCGGCAAGCTTGTCGCCGTGTTCAGGGTGCGGCCGGAGCTCATCCGGGAGTGATAACAACCTTGTATCCACCGCGCCTTTGGTGCAGCAATTACCCTGAGCAAATTTGAGCTGTTGGTTTCCCAGTTTAGACTTCAGTTCCGTGCCGCGACAAATTCCACGGCTTTTCTTTCAGTTAGTAGTGCATAATGGAACCAAGTCTGTTCCTGGGTTGCACAATCGGTGCAAACCAAAGGCGCACGCGGCCGAGGCAAGCGCACAGTGGGGTCAGGCAGGGGTAGAGGCCCGCTTACTCCGGCGACAGAGTTATTCTTCATTTTGGGCCAGAGTCAGCTAGCTCGGCGCCAGTTCCGCAAGCGGCCGGGCAGGTTCACTTAGCGGTGAGGGAAACAACTCATTGCCGCAAGAAGAGCCCAGTAGCATGCCTGCGGATTCCGGGTTACGAGAAGCAGCATGAAGACTTCGCAATTAGTCACGCTTAGAATCATCGCGCTGGCGTTCCTGCTGCCAGGGCTGGCGGGACTTGTGATCTCTGCGATGATCTCAACCCGCTACCTTGAGACCATGCCGCGGATGCCCGTCCCGGAACAGGTGCGCATGACGCCGCGCAATATTCATGGGACGATTGTGTACCAGACCGCGGAAGAAGATGCCCGGCTTAACCTGGTTGAATACTCAGCCGTGGGAGTCTTCGTGATCGGGCTCGGCCTTGGCCTGGTCTACCTTGAGCAATGGAGCAGCCGGCGGGCGCGCGAGGCGGAAGAAGACGAGTGGTCTGAAGACACTGTCTAAGACTGCGATTGCCTGGCTCTGCCGACTGCATCAGCCTCTACAATGGACGCATGCCTGAACTGCCGGAAGTGGAAACCATTGCCCGTGGCGTCCACCAGCGGGTGCGCGGCCTGCGCATCGAACAAGTCTGGTTCAGCTCTCACAAGCAACCCTTCAAAACCTCACCCGCGAAGCAGGCCAAAGGGCTTGAAGGCAGGCCGATTCTTGCCGTTCATCGCACCGGCAAACACATCGTCTGCGAGCTGGGTGGCCCTGCGGGCAGCAGCCCCTTGGACGAGAACGGTGGCGAGGCCGGAGCCCAATGGATCGTGCATCTGGGCATGACCGGGCGACTGCTGGTGACCACGCCTGACGCGCCGCTGGCCGCTCACACGCATGCGCGGATTGGCCTCTCAGGCGGCAAGGAGCTGCGGTTTGTCGATCCGCGCCGCTTTGGCCGCCTGGAGCTGCGCGACCTGAAGCGCACTGCGGGCTTTACCGCACCGGGTGCGGAACCGCTCACGATTGGGCAGGAGGAGTTTGCGGCGCTGTTTCACGCGCGACGCCTGCCGATCAAAGCCGCGCTGCTGAACCAGACCCTGCTCGCCGGTGTAGGGAACATCTATGCCGATGAGAGTCTGTATCAGGCCGGCATCCGGCCGCGCAGGCGCTGCGGGCGGCTGACGAAGGCCGAGCTGGAGCGGCTGCGCCAAGCGCTGCGCCAGGTGCTCAAGGCCGCGATCCGGCTGGGCGGGTCATCGGTCTCGGATTACGTGGATGCCGAAGGGATGCACGGATTCTTCCAGTTGGAGCACTGCGTTTACCTGCGTTCGGGGCTGCCCTGCCGCCGCTGCGGGTCACCGATCCAGAGGATCTTGCTGGCTGGAAGAGGTACCCATTTCTGCTCCCAGTGCCAGCGTTGAATCTTGATTCTATGATTTTCAGGATTCATGGTTCTAAAAGCATCCCATATTGCAGACAAGCGGGCGCAGTCAAAAGTTGTAAATCCTTGAAACAAAAGCATCATTCAATTGGCATGTCGATTGCTATAAGAAGTGTGCCAGTGATGTACCGGCTGCTGGAGTCACTTCCGCCAGCCCAAGAACAGCAGGCACCCGGCAAGAGCCACCGCACACGATGCGGCCCTTCAAAAAGGGAAAACCGGCCGGGAAAGCCGCAAAAGGCACAGGGAGACAACTCCCGGCCAAACATATTCTGGGGGCCAGTGACCAGTGCAGGAGACCGAAACGCCACTCCCGACGGAGTGGCGTTTTTGCGTGGGCTGCAAATCAAAGCGGAGCATCCCTGGTTGAGCCCCATCCTCTGGCTTTGCCGGGTAGCCGACTTGCCAGCCGGAGCGCTTCGCTGTACTATCAGACTTGCCTGACAACCGGCTGACGCTTGCCCCCGAAATCGGGCAGTGCAAGCTCGCCGAGCCAGGAAACTTCGCCACGCAGTTCAGGTTATGCTGGCAGCAAGCGGCGGAAGTTCCCTGACAGTTGGCAACACCAGAGGACAGCAGCAGCCGCACCGTATCGATGCGCACCTCAAGCCTGATAAGTGGGTGGAACGCCTTTAGGGCGTTTGCTTGTACGGCGGCAAGGCTCCTTGGAAATCATGGCAGTTGTGCGCGGAGGTTGCTCCCCGCCTGCTGGCCTGAGGTCCTGCTTTACGTGGACCGCTCACCGTCAAGTTCCCCGTCCTTTTCTGGACAGGCGGCGGGCATCGGAGGTTCAGCACCCGTTTGAGGGTTGGCTGAACCAGGAAACGCAATGCACTTGATGGCAGAGTGCCAGGAAGAACACGCATGACGACAGATTCATCGCAGCCCCAGTCTGAACTGGAGCAAGCCCCGGCCAACGGCCAGATGCAGTCACCGGGACACAGGCGCCGCCGGCGCCGCCGCAAGAGCAAGTCAAACCAGCAGGGCACGGCGCAGCAAGCCCAGCCTCAGGGCGCCCAGCCTCAGGCCCAGGCAGCGCCGCTTCCCCCGCAGCCTAAGCCGCAGCCCCCGCCGCGCCAGAATCAGAACCAGAATCAGGGCCAGAGCCGGAAGAAGAAGAAGTTCTTCCAGAAGAGCGCTCCGGTTCCGGTTCGGGAGCCCGGCAACAGCATCTCAGGGCCGCCGCAGGGCAAGCGCAAGGGCGGCAAGCAGAAGGGCCCGCGCGAGTTTGTCGGTCCCATGGACCACAGCTACCGCATGGCGAATGGCAATGTGGCCGACGGCCCTCCCTCGACCATCCAGCTCGGCAATGGGGGCCATGGCGGCTCGTATTACCAGGACAACTACTCCCCTGCCCCGCCGGTTCCCATGCGCGATGATGTGCCGACGCGCATCTTCTGCTTCATTGAAGATCTGTTCTTCCTGGCCAAGATTCAGGAGACGGCGCGCAAGCTGGGCGTGAAGGTGGAGTTCATCAAAGGCGACAAGGACTCCGTGGCCCGGCTGACCGATCTTCCCGAGGAAGAGCGCCCCAAGCTGGTAGTGTTTGACCTGAACAACCTGAATGCGAAGCCCATCTCGCTGATTCCCAAATTGAAGACCAAGTTCAAGAAGGCGACTTCAATTATCGGCTTCCTCAACCACCTGCAAGGCGAGTTGAAGGCCAAGGCGATTGAGGCCGGCTGTGACACGGTGATGCCGCGCTCGGCCTTCTCGCAGACGCTGCCGAATCTTCTGCGCCGCTATGGCATGGAAGAGGAAGAAGACCATATGCCGCAGCCGGTGTAACGCGGATGCAGGCCGAAAAACAAAGGACGCTTCTCACGCGGGGAGCGTCCTTTTTCTATGAGCGGCGATCCGCTATCCGGGGGGCCAGGCGAGCGCGCGGCCGCCGAGCAAATGGACGTGCAGATGGTCCACGCTCTGGCCGCCATCCGCGCCGTTGTTGATCACTACGCGATAGCCTTTGGCGAGGCCTTTGTCGCGAGCAATCTGCGCCACGGCAAGCAGCAGATGGCCCAGCAGGGCCTGGTCGTCTTGATTGCTGTCGGCCAGCGAGGCGATATGTTTTCGCGGCGCCAGCAGCACATGCACGGGCGCCTGCGGGTTGATGTCGGCAAAGGCGTAGCACAGCTCGTCCTGGTAGACGGCGGTGGAGGGAATGCTTCCTTCAATGATCTTGCAGAAAAGGCAACTCATGGCGAGACCAGTGTACAGGAGTCGGATTCGACGCGGTCAGACTCAAGCCGCCTGCAGGCGAGGGTTGCGGCGGACGCGAGCAAACCATGCCCTGCGAACAGAATCCGGGTGTATAACGGTGTTCGCGAGCCGAGGCGGAGAAAGCTGTTGAGTTCGCAGTTTCCAAAGCCGCTGCTGGCATGGAGGACACCATGACCTCGCGCACCATTTACCTCAGCAGGCTGATTGGCCTGTATTGCATTCTCCTTGACTTGTCGCTGGCCACTCACAGGCAGGCGAGCGTGGATTCGATCATGGCCACCTTCAACAACCCCGGTGTAATGATGGCCCTGGGGATCTTGACCGTGGCGGCTGGGTTGGCGATGGTTCTGGCGCACAATGTGTGGTCGGGCGGGGCGCAGACCGTGGTGGTGACTCTGGTGGGCTGGGCCGCGCTGATCAAGGGGCTGGCGTTCCTGATTCTGCCGCCTGGCGTTGAAGGCGAGATCATTGTGGGCTGGCTGCGCAATCCGGCGCTTTTCTACGTCTGTCTGACCCCGTCGCTGCTGATTGGGATCTACCTGACGATTTGCGGATTCAGGACCAAAGCATCCTAGCGCGGCAATCTACCTGCCGTGTGCTGGTTGGGATCTTCGACACTGGCTCTCAGGCCAGAGATGCAATGCCGCACGGCTTCAGGCTGATTCCAGAATCATGTTGGCGTACTGCGTTGTGTCGCCGGTGCGGATGAGGCCGATAGCGAGCGGAACCCGCTTTTTGAAGTCGATGTGGGGCTCGAAGGCCAGCGGGATGCCGTCGAGCGCCTGCTCAAAGGCGCGACGGGTCTTGGCGGTGTTGGCGCCGCGAAACTCTTCGGCCATGAAGGCCTTGCCGATGGTGTAGTTGCCGCGGATGGCGCGCAGAACGTCAAGCACTCGGGGCAGATCGTCGGTGAGGGAGATGTCGACGGTTTCGACGTACGGCCAGAAAGGGAATCCACGGTCGGCGATGACCAGCGTGTTGGTATGGCGCACGCGGGACAGCAATGAAAGGATGGCTGGGTTCAGGATGCCGGTTCTCAACATGGGAAGACTCCTTCAGAGCAGGGGCGCGGGCAGACAGGTGGATTGACTGCGCATTCAGTGTACAAAAAGCGCGGCGCGGGTGAGGCGCTCTCATTGCCTGATCGCGATGGGGTCTTTGACGATGAAGAGGTAAGAGAGCGCGCCGAGGAGGGTGACCAGGCTGCAAAGGTCCAACGTTAAATCGAACGAATGGGTTCGGTCCAGCAGCCAGCCGGTGATGATGGGCGCAAATGATGCGCACACAAAGCTGCCGAAGTTCTGGATGGTTCCGACCGAGGCGACGATGGCAGCAGGCGCCATGGACTGAACCAGGCCCCATCCCGAGACGCCGGCAACATAGATAAAGAAGAGAGCCATGCCGATGCCGCAGGCCGCGCCCAGGGCGCCGGGAATGTGCGGCACAAGCAGCGTGGAGAGCGCGGAGCAGGTCATTCCTGTGACCAGGATGCGGCGATGCGCGTGGATGGGCGGGACGCCGCGGCGGACGAGGAAGTCGGCGATCACGCCGCTGGTGAACATGCCCACGCCGCCACAGAAGAAGGGAATGATGGCGATGGCTCCGGTGGCCGCGATGCTGATGTGATGGGCGGCCTCAAGATAGTTGGGCATCCACGACATGTAAAGCCAGGCCGTGTAGTTGACGCCGCCAAAGCCCAGCATCATGCCCCACATGGTGCGCAGGCGAAAGAGCCCGAGCCACTGGCGAAACGAGATGCGGCCCTGGGTGCTGCGCGGGCCTGAGTCTTCGAGATAGGCCTTCTCGGCATCGTTGAGGGCAACGTTGCGGCGGTCGCGGTAGAAGACGTACCAGATGGCGGCGAGCAGCATGCCGGGGACACCGATGAGCATGAACATGCCGCGCCAGCCAAAGGCCAGCATGGCCAGGGTGAGCAGCGGCGGGGCCATGGCCTGGCCAAAGGCCGTGCCCATGTTGAAGATGCCGGTGGGCGTCGCGCGGTCGCGGACATCAAACCAGTCGTTGACCGATTTGACTGAGCCGACAACGTAGGGCGCTTCTCCTACGCCCAGGCCGATGCGCGCCGCGGCGAAGGAGGCAAAGCCCCCGATAAAGCCGGTGAGGGTCTGCGTGGCCGACCAGAGAAACATGCCCGCGCCGAGGACAATACGCTCGCCGAAGCGGTCAAGCAGGATGCCCATGGGGAGCTGCGAGATGGCGTAGGAGAGCGAGAAGATGGAGAGCAGCACGCCCATGCGCGTGGCGGAGATGCCCAGATCAGCGCGGATGGTGGAGTTGGCAATGGCGAGCGAGCCGCGATCCAGGTAGTTGACCACGCCGGCCAACGTGAGCACGGAGACGGCGAAGAACTGGATCTTGGAAACGCGGCGTGATTTGGGAGACCTGGATTCAGAGGCCATGATCGACAGAAATCACCCGTGGCGGCCGGGGGGATGGGTCGGCGCAGGGCCAGTGTAGAGCATTCGTGCGAGCCCGTGCATTCCCTTTCCTCAAAACGAACCCAACCGCTTCACTGCCCTAGCTGGTGTGATCGAGAATGATCTTCCAGCCCTGCGATCCTTTGCGCCAGACGAGGGAGAAGGTGCCGTCGTCTTTTTTGGCGTCGCCGCGGACGGAGCGGTCGAGATGGAAGTTGCCGGTGACGACGGCGAATTCCGTTGTGCCGCAGGAGCCGGGGAGCAGGCGGACTTCAAGGTTGGAGAAGGTGAGCGTACCCATCTGTTCGGGGGTGGTGTACGCGGTTTTGTAACGCTCGAGGATGGTGCCGAAGCCTTTGCGCACGGCTGCGCCGATGAAGGTGGTCTGGGGCGAGTCTTCGTAGCTCTGCATGAAGGCGGGAATGTCGGCGCGGTTCCAGGCCGCGACCTGCGCGGTGAGCACGGAGCGGATGGCGGCCTCGTCGGCGGCGGGTTGCGCCATGGCTGCCATGGCGACACACAGGAAGAGCAAGAGCACGGTGAAGCGTCGCATCACGATCCCTCCGCATTCAGCTTACAATGGCAGCATGTGCGCGGCTGCCGCATCCTCCCCTTTTCGCATTGTGCATACGGTCTGTTCGCACGACTGCCCGGACAGTTGCGCCGTTCTGGTCACGGTGAATGAGCAGGGCCGCGCGGTAAAGGTGGCGGGCGACCCGACGCAGCCGGTGACGCAGGGATTTTTGTGCGGCAAGGTGGCGAAGTATCTTGACCGCGTGTATGCGCCGGAGCGGATTCTCCATCCGCTCAAACGAAAGACCGGAGTCGCCAAGGGGCCGCTTAAGAGAGGGCGCGAGCACGAAGCCTTTGAGCGCGTGAGCTGGGACGAGGCGCTGGACGCAATTGCTGCGCGGCTTCAGCAGACAAGCGACCGGTACGGACCGGAGTCGATTCTGCCTTACAGCTACGCAGGCACCATGGGCGTGCTGGGCTATGGGTCAATGGACCGGCGCTTCTTTCACCGGCTGGGCGCGAGCCAACTGGACCGGACCATCTGCTCTGAGGCCGGGGGCGTGGCGTGGAACCTGGTCTACGGCAAAAAGCTGGGAACGCCCACGGAGGATGTACGGCTGGCGAAGCTGGTGGTGGCGTGGGGCGCAAACATCCACGGCAACAACGTTCACCTGTGGCCGATGATTGAGAAGGCGCGGCGGAACGGGGCGCGGCTGATTGTGATCGACCCCTATCGCACGCGCACGGCCGCGCTGGCTGACTGGCACATCGCCATCCGGCCGGGAACGGACGCTGCGCTGGCCCTGGGCATGATGCACGTGATTCTGAACGAAGGCCTTGAAGACCGCGCCTACATTAAGGAGATGACGCACGGCTTTGCGCAGCTTGCGGAGCGGGCGCGCGAGTACACTCCGGAGCGGGTGGCGGCCTGGACGGGGATGACGGCGGCGGAGGTTGAGCGGCTGGCGCGCGAGTATGCAACGACGCGGCCCGCGATGCTGCGCATGAACTATGGCGTGCAGCGCTCGGAGAACGGCGGCGCGGCGGTGCGGGCTATCGCCATGCTGCCGGCGCTCACGGGCGCGTGGAAATACCGCGGCGGCGGCGGGCAGCTTTCCACCTCGGGAGCGTTCAAATGGGACAAGCAGGCCGTGGAGCGGCCCGATCTGGCGCTGGCTTCGCCGTTGAAGAGACTGGCGCGCGTGGTGAACATGTCTGCGCTGGGGCAGGCGCTGGAAAAGCAGGGAGTAGGGAATAGCCACCCCAGCGAGCAAAGACCGCTCGCCGGGGACCCCGGCAGGGAACAGGGAACAGGGCCGGATGTTTATGCGCTGTTTGTTTACAACTCGAATCCTGGAGCCGTGGCGCCGAACCAGAACGCGGTGCGGCGGGGGTTGATGCGCGACGATCTCTTCACCGTGGTGCATGAGCAGTTCTTTACGGACACGACGGATTATGCCGACTACATTCTGCCGGCGACTACGTTCCTGGAACACACAGACATTCAAGGCGCGTACGGGCACTATTTTGTGCAGCTTTCGAACCAGGCGATCGAGCCGCCGGGCGAGGCGCGGTCGAACGTATGGCTATTCAGCCAGCTTGCCAGGCGTATGGGCTTCACGGAGGAGTGTTTCTGCGATTCGCCGCAAGAGATCATCCGCCAGGCGCTGGCGATCGGCCCCGACGGCCGCTCGCGCAACGCCGGGATGGAGCATATTACTGTGGAAGATCTGAAGCGGCAAGGCCACATCCCGCTGGGCTTCCATCGCGATCCAGAGGGCCATCCATTTCAGCCCTACACATCGTTGCCGTTTGCCACGCCTTCCGGGAAGATCGAATTCTATTCTGAGACGCTGGTCGCACAGGGCCTCGATCCTCTTCCGGCGTTTATCCCTCCAGTTGAGTCGCGATGGGGCAAGGATGCGGAGCGCTATCCGCTGGAGTTCCTGAGCCGCAAGGCCGACAACTATATGAACTCGACGTTTGCCAACCTCGACGGGCACCGCAAGATGGAGGCGCGGCTGAGCCAGCGGCTTGAGATGCACCCGCAGGACGCAAGACCCCGCGGCCTTGCGGATGGCGACGCAGTGCGGGTGTGGAACGACCGGGGATCGCTCAAGCTGACGGTGCTGATGAACCCGAGCCTGCCCGCCGGGGTGGTGGCGGCCAGCATGGACTGGGCCAAGCTGCATCCGGATGGCAGCAACGTGAATGCGCTCACCAGCGAGCGGCTCACGGACCTGGGTGCCGGGGCCACGTTCTACTCTGTGCTGGTGGAGGTGGCCCGGGCTGAGCCCGGCAACGCTGAAGCTCCGGCAGGCGTAACCTTATATCTATGAACTGGACGACCGTACTGTTTGCTGTGGGTGTGGTGGCAATCTTCTTGTGGCTGCGCGGTTCCCGCCAGATCTCAACCCACGACGCGCTGGAGCAATTGAAGCAGGGCGCGCTGGTGATCGATGTGCGTACCCCGGGCGAGTTTGCCTCCGGCCATCTGGCCAACGCCATCAATCTCCCTCTCGACGAGATTGAAGCCAGCATTCCGCGCCGTGTGCGTGACAAGAATCAGGCGTTGCTGTTGCACTGCCAGAGCGGAGTCCGCAGCGGCGTGGCGCGCAAGAAGCTGATCGCGCTCGGGTATCCGAATGTGTTTAACCTTGGCTCCTATGGCCGCGCGATGCAGATTGTGAACGAGAAGTTTGCCACATTTGGTTGAGCGGTTCGCCGGACTCCCCGACCATCTCAAAGCTCTGCCGCCTGTTCCCTCCGCGCGTACAATTCAGTGCAACAGAAGCAGCGCCCAGGCTCCGCTCCCTCACCGTGCGCGGCGCCGGGGCTGGATGGGGTTGCGATGAAGAAGCGAGTGTGGCTGGCATTTCTACTCCTGATCGGGCAGGCGGCATGCCGTGCTCAGGCCGGCAGCGTGGCCGGCGACTGGCGCGGCATCTGGACGAATCCTGCCGGCGAAGTCTTCTCTGCCAGGATCACCTTGGAACAAGGCGTTGGCTGCAAGGAATGTGCTGTCAAAAACGCATTGGTTCAGGGCAAGATCGTTTGGATGCTGCGCAAGGTTGGCTCCAAAGCTTCCCCGGCTGATGCCGACAAGATTGGTACCGTGCTGACGGAGAAGGTGAAGGGCGAGAACAAAGGCGATGGCCTGGTGGTGCTGAACGGCTACGAGGCGGACGACCCGAATGTTCTCAAAGGCATTGACCAATACCGGCTGGCCATCTCGGATGACGGCAAGGTAATTGGCGGCATCACCCTGGCGGGTGGCTCGTGGACCGGGCAGTTTCTGGCGTTGCGGGTCCAGTAGCAAGGCCTTCTGGAATCTTGCCAACCGGCGTCTGGGCCTTATCGTTGCGGCACCAGGTTCCCTGGGCGTTCGGGCTGGGTTTTCCTCCGCCCGAGGCCGGACCCATGAGGCCGCGGTTATAAACTGGGAGTTCGTTCTGTGCAGGAGGGTTCTGCTGTATGCCCACCACCATGCAAGCCGTTGTAAAGGCGCATGCCGCGCCGGGGATTGAATTGCGCGAGGTGCCGGTGCCAGTGCCCGGTGCGGGCGAGGTGCTGGTGCGCGTGCAGGCGGCCAGTGTTTGCGGCACCGATCTGCACATCTTCAACTGGGACCCGTGGGCGCAGGGGCGCATTCATCCGCCGCTGATTCCGGGGCATGAGTTCGCCGGCGAGGTGGCCGGCGTGGGCCGCGGCGTGACCACAGTGAGAGAAGGCGACAAGGTGAGCGCCGAGATGCATGTGGCCTGCGGCAAATGCATGCAGTGCCGCATCGGCGAGGCGCACATCTGCCAGCATGTGCGCATTCTGGGCGTGGACGCCGACGGCGCCTTCGCCAGCTATGCCATCATCCCCGAGACCAACATCTGGAAGCTCTCGCCGTCGATTCCGCACGACTACGCTTCTCTGCTGGATCCGCTGGGGAATGCCGTGCATACCGTGCTGGCCGGGCCCATCGCGGCGCAAACCGTGGCCGTCACCGGCTGTGGGGCGATTGGGCTTTTCTCAATTGCCGTGGCCAAGGCCTGCGGAGCAGCGAAGGTGTTTGCGATTGAAGTGAATGCGCACCGGCGGGCCGTGGCGGCCACCATGGGCGCCGATCTGGCGCTGGACCCGGCGATTGACGAAGTGAGAGAGCAGGTAATGGAGGCGACGGGCGGCACCGGCGTGGACGTGCTGCTGGAGATGTCAGGCCATCCGGCGGCGATGCGGCAGGGTTTCTCGTTACTGCGGACCGGCGGGCGCGCCTCCCTGCTGGGCATTCCTTCGCGGCCTGTTGAAATTGACTTTGCCCGCGACATCATCTTCAAGGGCGCGCTGGTGCAGGGCATCAACGGCCGCAAGATGTTCGAGACCTGGTTCCAGATGGAGGCTTTGCTGGCCACCGGCAAGCTGAACCTGGAGCCCGCGATTACGCATCGGCTCAAGCTGAGCGAGTTCGCAAAAGCCATGGAACTGCTGCACTCGGGCGAGGCCATCAAAGTCGTGCTGAAGCCGGAGTGAGAAATGCAGAGAGTCGGGAACAGAGAATAGGGAAGAGAAAAGTACGGAAGTGGGAGTAAGGGCCAGGGAGTGGTCGCCTTGAGCTTCTTAATCTTCCCAGTCAATCAGCACTTTGCGCAGGCCGCGGACGGCGTTGGCCAGGTAGACCGCGTCTGCCTGGCGCAGGTCTTCGATGGAGAGAACCTGTTCTTCAATCTCCTTGCGCGTTTCCAGCAGATGACGGCGGTAGACTCCGGCCAGCAGGCCGCATGGCGCGGGCGGCGTACACCATCGGCCGTCTCTTTCGACAAAAATGTTGCTGATCGCGCCCTCGGTGATTTCGCCGCACTGGTTCAGGAAGAGCACGTCGTCAAAGCCGGCTTCATTGGCCTTCTTAAATGCGCGCGCATACAGCGGCCGATGGGTTGTCTTGTGGAAGAGCATGCGGTCGCGTGAGTCGGTGCGTTCTTGCGCGAGGCAGGCGCGGGCCGGCTTTGCAGGATCGGCGATTTCTGGCAGAGCTTCTGCCGCAATCTCCAGGGTTCCATCACGCGCCAGCAGCAGGCGCACCTTGCGCGGCGATCTGTCAGCGAACCCACCCGCCCGAGCCAGCAGAGCCTCCTCTACCGCGGCGCGTTGGCAGGCAAACCCAAAGTAGGCAGCAGATTCTTTCAAGCGGTCCAGATGGAGCGAAAGCAGCGGAAAGCCCTGCTGCCAGAGCATGGTTTCGATGAGCTGGAAATGGTTCGGCAGGGATTCCGTGGAACGGGTAAGAAACTCCGCTTTCAACGCACACTCGCGGAACTCGGCGGCCGCATCGGAGTCAATGACAATGCCGCTGCCTATGCCCATCCTGCCGCCTCCGCGACTCAGTTCAAGCGTACGGATCGCGACGCTGAAAACTGTTTGCTCCCGCGAAAAGAAGCCGATGGCGCCGGTGTAGAGGCCGCGCGGCTCAGTCTCAAGCTCGGCCAGCAACTGCATGGCTCGCACCTTGGGCGCGCCGGTGACCGAACCGCAGGGGAACAGTGCCCGGAAGATCTGCTGAAAGCTGACGTCGGGCCGCAGTTCGCCGGTTACCGTCGAGGTCATCTGCCAGAGCGTGTCGTACCGTTCCACGGCGAAGAGGTCGTTCACCCGCACGCTGCCGAAGCGGCAGAGGCGGCCCAGGTCGTTGCGCAGCAGGTCCACAATCATCAGATTTTCGCTGCGGTTCTTGGGGTCGCTCTGCAGCCACTGTGCCAGGTCGCAGTCTTCGCGGGTGGTGCGGCCGCGGGGCGCGGTGCCCTTCATGGGCCGGGTGGTGATGCGCCGCGCGCTGCCTGACTCATCGAGCCGGAAGAACAACTCGGGTGAAAACGAGAGAATTTGCTGGCCCTGGCCCGTATGCAGGAATGCGCTGTACTCCACCGGCTGCCGCTGCCTCAGGCGCGCATACAGCGCTGCCGCGCTGCCTGCCGCGTCAACCTGGAGCGGAAAGGTGAAGTTGAGCTGATAGACGTCGCCGCAGCGAATCCACTCATGGATGGTGGCGATGCGGCCGGCATACTGTTGCTCAGTGATCTCCCGGAGGGCGATTGGCGCTGCGCCAGATTGGACCTCATCCCGAGCCGCAAACCTCGCGAGATCTGGAGGGACGCCGCCGATAAACTCCCCGGTGCAATGGTCGAAGACGTGGCACTCGGGATAAAGTCCGACCCAGGCCAGGGGCTGGCCGCGAGGCAGGGGGCGCGCCGGAACAGTGGGCTCAAAAAAGCCGCCGCACTCGTAGGCAAAAAAGCCCGCGGCAAACCCCCCGGCCGCGACGGCCTTTTCAATCTCAGCAAAGAGTTCCGGAATCTGCGCCGGGTCGTTGACCGCCAGAATGCGGCTCGGCGCCATGAACAGCCGCGAGACGTGGTCGGCGCCTGCTGCGGCTGGCGGTCTGGTGCTCTCAAGCAGCACCGTTCCCGGCGCGCGCTCCACCAGCGCATACACTCCTGCAGGCAGAGGGTGATGCGGGTTCATGAAGCCTCAACCATGAGGCTTACTTTACGGTAAGCGCCAGCGTGGTGGAGTGAGCGATGGCGGTGACGCCGTTGCTATACTGCGCGGTCACATGCACGCTGTAGGAGCCCGCCGGCGTGCCGGGATTCAAGGGCGGTCCGTGGTTGAGGTATTTGTAGCGCGGATTGCAGCCCGTTGTTCCCAGCATGGTGACAAGGCCTACCAGCGCGAGCAGCGAGAGCCGGCTGAGCCAGCGGCGGCGGCGGCCTCCCCAGGCCAGGCCCAGAAGCCCCAGCGAGCCAGGAAGAAGCAGCGCCCACGCAATGGGAGCCGCACCGGGACGAGTAGCCAGTTTTCCGGTCAACTGCGAGGCAGCCTGGGTCTGGAACACCATGGAGCTGGTCACGGGGTTTGTTGCATTCACGAGGACCTCGACGTTCTCCGGCGTAAAGGTGCAGCCGGACTCGTCAGGGAATCCCGAGCAGGAGAGCGTGACAAACATCGGCCCGGTGAGCGCGCTTGAGTTCTCAGGCGTTACTGAGGCAATCACGATTCCCGATTGCCCTGGAGTCAGCGAAAGCGTAGCCGGCGAGATCGAGATCTGAAAATCGGGGGTGCCGGTGGTCTGGGCGTGAACCTGCTCCAGCGGCGAAACCGAGCGTTGGTGGGTGTCATCGCCGGTATACACGGCGCGCAACTGGTGGTCGCCGCCTGCCAGCGAAAGCGCCAGGCTGGCTTTGCCCTCGGCGTTCAGCACCGCGCCGCCCTGCGGCTTGCCAAAGTCTTCAATCGCCACGGTTCCGGCGGCGGGCTGCCCGTCATCGCCGGTCACGGTCACGTTCAGGGTAGCCTGCGTGCGCCCGCCCCGGTCGCGGGTCTCCGCGGCCAGCGTGGTCTGCGTCGTCAGAGCCTGTGTGCTCTCCGCGGCCGCTGCCAGCGCGGGCATCGCCAGCGCAATTCCCAGTCCTGCCACCAACTCAAGCCGCAGACTGCGGCAGACAATGCCTCTCACGTGCACCTGCTCCAGAAATCAAGATCGTGCGCCGCCCGGATTGCGCGGCATAGAACACCATTGTATCTGGCCCAGGCGCACCGGAGCGAACCCTTGCCCCTTCTTTAGACGCGCTTTCGACGGGATTGGCGGGCTCAATCGGCAGGAATTGCCGGCGGACTGCGCCGGCTACCGATTCCGGGGTGAAATCTCCGGCCCAATCCGCGCTATCCTCTTTGTTTGAGGAATATCGCCATGACCCAGACCTCTCCGCGCCCCCAGCTTGCCCACCTGACTGCGATTCTGGATGAGTTACGAGCCAACGGCACCCACTTTAATTTGCGCATTCTTGACGATCAGCAGGCCCCCGTCTGCCACTACGACGGCAAGCAGGTCATCAACCTGGCCAGCAACAACTATCTCGGCCTGGCCAACCACCCCAGGTTGATTGAGGCGGCGCTGGCGGCCACCAGGGCGTTTGGCGTTGGCTCGGGCGCCGTCCGCACGATTGCCGGAACCATGCGCATCCACATGGACCTGGAGGAAAAGATCGCGCGGTTCAAGAATGTTGAGGCCTGCGTGGTCTTCCAGAGCGGGTTCACGGCCAACGCGGGCACGGTGAGCTCGATTCTGGGCAAAGACGACTTTATCCTCTCCGACGAGCTGAACCACGCCAGCATTATTGACGGGGCGCGGCTCTCGCGGGCCAAGATCAAGGTGTTTCGCCACAAGGATGCGGCGCACTGCGAGGAGCTGCTGCAAGAGATAGCCAACGAGCCGGGGCGCAAGCTGGTGATTACCGACGGCGTGTTCAGCATGGACGGCGACATTGGGCCGGTGGACAAGCTGGCCCGGCTGGCTGAGAAGTATGGCGCCATCATGATGGTGGACGACGCGCATGCTTCCGGCGTGCTGGGGCGCAACGGGCGCGGGAGCGTGGATCACTTTGGCATGCACGGCATGGTGGATGTGCAGGTGGGCACGCTGTCCAAGGCCATCGGCGCTTTGGGCGGGTATGTCTGCGGATCGAAGGACCTGATTGACTATCTCTACCATCGAGCGCGGCCGTTCCTGTTTTCCACGTCGCATCCGCCGAGTGTGGCGGCCACGTGCATTGCGGCCTTCGACATTCTGGAGACTGAGCCGGAGCGGATTCAGCGGCTGTGGGACAACACGCACTACTTCCAGGGCGAGCTGCACCGGGTGGGCTTCAACATCGGCGGCGTCACCACGCCGGCCACCGAGACGCCGATTACGCCGGTGATTGTGGGCGAAGGGCGCAAGGCGATGGAGTTCTCGCGGGCGCTGTTTGACGAAGGTGTGCTGGGGACGGGGATTGCGTTTCCCACCGTGCCGGAGGGCAAGGCGCGCATCCGGCTGATGCTGACCAGCGAACACACCAAGGCGCAACTGGACGAGGCGCTGGAGACGCTGGAGCGGGTGGCGAAGCGGCTCGGGATACTCTAGCGGTTCGCCAGTTGCTGTTAGGCAAAGCCACTGCCGTCGAGTGGCTCTTTCCTCAAGAAAGAGCCGCCTTGCACCCCACTCAAAATGCCACGCGAGCTGGCGAACCGCTCTAAGATAGAGGCACCATGATCGCTCACCTGCGCGGCAAACTGATTCACAAGGAACCCGGCCAGGCCATTGTCGAGGCCGCCGGCGTTGGCTACGACGTGGCCATCTCGGTGCCCACCTTTACGGGGCTGCCCTCGGTAGGCGCAGAGGCCTCGCTGCACATTCATACGCAGGTAAGCGACAGCCAGATTGCGCTCTTCGGCTTTCTTGAGCGCGAAGAGAAGCGGCTGTTTGAGCGGCTGATTACGGTGGGCGGCGTTGGCCCCAAGCTGGCCATCAAGATGCTCAGCGGCCTCAACCCCGAGCGCACCGTGCAGGCCATTCGCGGGCAGGACCACGCGCAACTGACGCGCATTCCCGGCGTGGGCAAAAAGCTGGCCGAGCGGCTGGTGGTCGAGCTCAAAGACAAGCTCGACGATTTTGCGGTTGCGCCGGTGCAGACGTCCGTTGCCGGCCCCGCCGTGGACGATGTCCTTTCGGCATTGGTCAATCTCGGCTACCAGCGGCCCGCGGCAGAGAAGGCCATCGAGCAGGCCATCGCCAAAGAGAAGGCCCTCAGCGCCGATTTCGATGGGCTGTTCCGCGGGGCGCTGAAGGTGATTCGATGAGGGGAGATGGGAATCTAATAGAATCGATTTGAATGCCAATACTGGATTGATTTTGGCTTACCTGTATCGTCGTCAGGCAGAGGAAAAGAACGTGCCCAATACACTGTAGGCTGTTGCGATACCGGGGGTTACTTCACCAGGTTTGTGCGGAATCAAATTTGCAGTGAGGAGGAATCATGGCCTCCGAAGACCAAAAGTGCGAGCGACAGCCGGGATCTGGGAACGCAGCGTCGAAGGATCCCGGAGGGAATTCAACTCATGCCAAAGCTGAAGACAGAGTGCTGCAATTCAGAAATGTCCTCAATGCCGATCCTGAGAATGAGGAAGCGCTACTGGGCCTCGGTCATGCCTTTCTGGAAGGGAACGGTATTGCACAGGATTTGGATGAAGCACTTGCCTGTTTTCAAAAGGCCGCCGATCAAGAGAGCGCTCATGGATACTGGATGCTCTATCGCCTGTATTCCTATTTTCTGCGTAGTCTGAGCCTTGGGAATGACGACCCGAAGGTAATTGAGCGTTTTCGACTGGCTCTGAGTATTTGCACCCATGACCTTCTACGCCGTGCTGCGGAGTTAGGCGATGTGGCAGCACAGGTATCTTACGCATCGGAGTGCCGATGCTTTTCCGATGGTTCGGAAGCTGCGGCCTTTTATCAAAAGGCGGCTGAACAAGGGAATCCCGAAGGTCAAAGAGGGCTTGCCTGGCGCTATTACAAGGGCGAGGGTGTGGAAAAGGATTTGGTCAAAGCAGCTTACTGGTTTCGCAGCGCGGCAGAGCAAGGTGATGTGCTGGCACAGACCAGATTAGCGAAAATGTACAGATATGGAGAAGGTGTAGAAAAGGATCTCCGCGCAGCTGAGGCATGGGACTGGCGAAGCCAGGAAACAACGAAAAAAGACAGGATGCAGGCTTGGGATCGTCCTGATTTTCTTACTTTAGAAGATGCAAAAAGATCGGCGTTCTGGAGTGGCAGCCATTTCAACTTTGGGGGAGATGTCGAAAGCACCTGCGAGCATAACTTCGCAAGAGCGGCAGCAGCACATTACTTGGAAAAGCATGGGTTTAATCTGGATTCCGAAGGCTTCGGATACAAGATCATGGATGTTCAGTGAAGTGCGACCAATTGGGTTCGGGTCGAACTCGTTTTCAATCGAGGTGAAATGTGCCACGCGTTCAAAAACACGATGGGCTCTCTGCAATACCCTATCTTCGTTCCGAAGCCTTCACCTTCCTCCGCAACCTGGCTCGCCACAACGACCGCGAGTGGTTTACGCCGCGTAAGGCCACGTTTGAAGCCGAGCTGAAAGAGCCGATGCTGGCGATCATTCGCAAGGTGACGGCGGCGATGGAGGAGTTTGCTCCGGCCTTTGTGCGCCCGGCGGAGAAGTGCCTGTTCCGCATCTACCGCGACACGCGCTTCAGCAACAACAAGCTGCCCTACAAGACCCACGTGGCGGCGTGGTGGTCGCACCAGGGGATGGAGAAGACCTCGGGCGCGGGATACTACTTCCACATCAGCGCCAAGGAAGTGATCATCGCCGCCGGCGCCTATATGCCGGAGAAGGAGCAACTGGCGGCGATCCGGCATTGGCTGCTGGAGAATCACGTTGCGTTCCGCAAGGTCTTGCAGAAGGCAACGCTGCGGAAGACATTTTCAGAGTTCGAAGGGAACGCGCTGACGCGGCCGCCGAAGGGCTTTCCAGCGGAGCATCCGGCGCTTGATCTGATTCGCTGCCGGCAGTGGGGGCTGAGCACCACGCTGCCCGCCGCCGAAGCGCTGAAACCCGGCTTCGCCGCCCTGCTGACGAAGCACTTCAAGCTGGCCGCGCCGGTGGTGGATGCGCTGAATACGCCGATTGCCGCCAGTCTTGCGCCGAAGAAAAGGGTACTTTTCGGCCTCCACTAAGGCGTTCCGGGTGCTCCGCCCCTTTTCATCTTTTGGTCGAGATCGGAGTCTGAAATAGAGGATGAAATGGGACAAATCCGGGCAAAAACAGGCAAATATCGGGAATATCCGCATGATTTCCTAAGAAAATTGTGGAAATCGGCCTTTTGCCATTGACTTGGGGCCCCCTGAAGCCGCATTGTTACGAACGACAGGGTCCGATGAACCCGCATGAATACAGGGGTTTCGTGCAAACGTTGCCTCGGTCGCACTCCCTCCATGCGGTTCGAATCCTGCACCGGACCCCAGGCAACACAGGCTGCCCCGAGGGCATGCCCACAAGGAGAACATCACAATGGCAACTGGATTGACCAAGACCGCGCTGACCCGGCAACTGGCCGAGAAGCTTCAACTCACCAACAAGCAAGTGGCCGGCTTCCTTGACCTGCTGGCAGAGACCGCCATCAAGGAAACCAAGAAGAACGGCGTCTTCGTGATCCCCGGCATCGGCCGCCTCGTGAAGGCAGAGCGCAAGGCCCGCATTGGCCGCAACCCCCAGACCGGCGCGGCCATCAAGATCAAGGCCAAGACCGTGGTCAAGTTCCGCGTGGCCAAGGCCGCCAAGGACGTGATCGCCCCCGTCAAGAAGTAGTTTCAGATTCACGGCACCACAGCAAACAGGGAGAGCCTTCGGGCTCTCCCTGTTTGCTGTTGGTGGCTCCGGTTGTGCCAGGTCGGATCTGGCGGTTGCGGGCCTGCCATTTAACGCATAAAGGGCGGGCCCGCGGTCTTGCGCGTCTACTGGTGGGTGAACACCTGAAGCGGCTCCCACTGCTTGCCGCTGATGTCGATAGTGTAGGCCTTGGTGGGCGAGACCATGTAAAGCGCTGCCCAGGGTTGAGATCCGTTCATCAACACAAAGCGCCCCGAGGCAGCGGCGGTGTAGGGTTCGTTGTAGGCCACGCCGACTGAGACGTTGCCATCGTTGTTCAGGTCCACGGTACCGAGGAAGGAGCCTGCCCCGTTGGCGGTTCCCACGCCACTGGTGGCGTTCTGCGGCTCGAAGCCGTACCAGAGCGTGCCCGTTGAGTAGGCGCCGCCGAAGCTGGAGAGCTTGAAGCCGCCGCTGGGTACGGTCTGATTCTCCATGTACACGAGGGTGGCTTTGAGACCGCCCTTCACGCCGTAGCCCTGGTTGGGGCCCACAAGGTAGAAGTTCGGTCCGGCGCTACCCCCGGTGGTAACCCGCCCATTCGCATCCACGGAATAGCTTGAACTGAAGCCGTCGGGCGCGAGCACTACAGTACCAGCATCGTTTGTGTCGCTGGTACCGGTGAGGTTTCCATTCCCGTCAAAGGTGAGAATGCCTGCCTCGACTTTGCGCTGGTCCCAGCCGGTGGAGTTGGTGTCAGAGATGGCATTGTCGACAAAGACGCTTGTCCCCGAAAGGGTGGAATTTTTGAAGGTGCTGGTGGTGCGCAAGAATCCCTGGCCCCCCGTGACCGGGCCCTTACTTTGGCCGCCGCCGGGGTCCGAATTCATGAGCAGGACGTGGTTTGGCCCGGCCACATAGAAGACCATGTGCGAAGTGCCGCTGCCGCCCTGGCCGCTGGGCACGGTGATAGTCATCGTTCCGCGGCCGCTGGAGGCAAGTGTGTAGGTGCCGGTCATGCCTGTCTGGTGGATGAAGCTGTTTTCGAGGACGCCGTCCTGGTAGCTGTCATAACTGACATCGGTTTGACCTGTGGTCACCTTGCCGCTGCCATCGAGGGTGAAGAACCCGGCCACGGCGACGCGGCCCAACTGGCCGTCATTGTTGCTGAGGCCCTGTGCCCCGAAGACCCAACTGCCCTGTGCTGCGCTGAGCGTGAAGTTGCTGCCTCCCTGGGCATAGAATGCTCCGGAGCCGACCCCCATCCCTGTGTAGTTCTCGATCATCCGCCCGCTGCCGGCAATGCCATTCGAGACGGAGTCCAATGCGATGCAGAAATCAATCACATGGCTGGCGCCGGAACCCTGGGGGATACTGATCGACAACTCGCCGCGATTGTCTGAACCCACGGAATAGGTTCCAGTTGTGTTTCCGTTCTGGTCGCCATTTGAGCTGTAGGGAGTATTGGTGTCGAAGATGCCGGTGAAGTTCCCCTTTCCATCGGCTGTAAACGCGCCCATCATAAAGTCCTGCCAGCCGTTATCGTCTGTGCGAATCTGGGAAAGCTGCAGGGCGTAACCGCCCTTCAGCCTGGCGTTGCCGCTGCCATCGGCCGTGCATTTTGCGGTGGAGGCGGGGTTGATGGTGAAGGTGGCAGCGGTGGATGTGCCGCCGGCGGTGGTCACCGTCACGCTGGCCGAGCCCGCATTGGCAACCATGCCGGCTGGGACCGTTGCGGCCAGTTGGGTCGGGCTGGTGTAACTTGAGACAACCGTGGCAGAGTTCCACTTGACCACCGCATTTGAAGTAAAGTTGGCGCCGGTGATTGTCATCTGGAACCCGGAGGCGCCGGCTGTGGCCGAATTCGGGCTCAGGCTGGTGATGGTGGGCTTTGCCGGGTTGATGGTATAGGTGATCTGCGCCGTGGCCGTGTGCGCAGTGCTGGCTGAGTCGGTGGCCACCACGCTGAAGCTTGCAGCGCCGCTGGTGGGGGCCGTTGGAGAGCCGGAGATGGCCCCGGAACTGCTCAGCAAGAGCCCAGCCACCAGAGAGCTGCCCTTGGCCAGCTTCCAGGTCACTGTGCCGGTGCCGCCGGAGGACGCAAGCTGGGCCGAGTAAGTTACGCCTACAACGCCTGTGGTCAGCGATTTGGCAGTGATGCTGAGCGGGTCAGCGGCGATCTGAAGGCTGAGGGTTGCCGTAGCCGTCTGCTGGGTTGTGGAGGAGTCCTTGACCTGAATCTTGACGCTGAAAGGCGAGCCGACGCTGGCCGTGGTGGGTGTTCCGCTGAGCAGGCCGGTGGAGCTGAGCGTCAACCCGCCTGGCGCGCTTCCCGAGGCTATCGACCAGGTGTACGGCGTCGTTCCGCCGGTGGCATTCAGAGGCGCTGAGTAAATCGAACCCACCGTTCCGCTGGGGAGCGTGGTGGTGGCGATCTTGAGGGGAGGAGCCTGGACGGTGATCGTCAGCGGCATCTGGGCGGTGTTTTGCCCGGATTTCTTGCTGGAATCCACCACCTGGACTGTGAAATTAGCTGACACTACCTGGGCGGTAGGGGTTCCGCTGATGGTGGCGCCGCTGAGCCTGAGGCCGGCCGGTAAGGTGGAGTTGCCCCGAAGGCTCCAGGTGTACGGCGTGACTCCGCCGCTGGCTTTGATTGTTTGGCTATACGGAACCCCGATGGTGCCGGCGGGCAGTGAGTTGGTGGTGATGACGACGCTCCCGGAGGGAAACACATTCAGCGTGACGGGGGCGCTGCCGCTCTGCTGGGGCTTACTCGAGTCCTTCACCGTAACCGTAAAATTGAACGGAGTTGCGGACGCGGTGGGGGTTCCGCTGATCGTGTTCCCCGAGAGGATAAGTCCCGGCGGAAGCGAACCGGAAGTCACGCTGAAGGTATACGGCGCGGTTCCGCCGTTGACTGCGACCACTCCGGTGAAGGAATACGGAACGCCGACAACGCCGGTGGGGTTTGCAACCTGGGCAACCTGCAACTGGGCAGCCCCGAGGGAGAGTGTGCTTGTCAATGCCAAAAGCGGCAGCAAGAAGACGGTGAGTCCCTTCATGAAAGTACGTATGTTCTGCATGTTCGATTCCCTTTCAGGGTGATAAGAGTTCTCTCGGCACACACGGGTCCGCGGCCTGTGTGTGTGAGATGGAAGGCCCTGGCAGGCCGCTGAAAGGAGTGGCGACAAGAATTCTCTCGCTGCCGGAGCCCGGTGTCAACTAACTCAGGCAGAGTTTGTGACGATGCCTTGGTTGGCGCATTCTATTTATCCGAAACAGTAACCGGAGTTCTACAGGCAATTAGCCGCAAACGCCACCAGGGAGAGCGCTGGGCTCTCCCTGGTGGCGTTTGCCGATGATCATGCTTCCGACTGGAAGATGCGAGGCTATTGGTGATTCAGCGCATAGAACGGAATTCCCTTCGCGGCGCTGTTGATTGGAATCATGTAAGCCTTGCCGGGCGAGACGAAATAGCCGGCGTAACTGGGTGTGGCGCCGTTCATCGTGACAAAGCGCCCCAGGGGACCGGCGGTATAACTCTGTGTCACGGCGATGGCAGCTTGCATATTGCCATTGTTGCTAAAGTCCAGCACTTCGCTGTAGCTGCCGGCCCCGCCCGAGGTTAGCTCTCCGTTGAAGATGGGTTGGGTGACCCCATCGTACCAGAGCGTACTGAGCGAATACCCGCCGCTTAAACTGGCCGCGGTGAAGCCGCCCGTGGGCACGGTTTGCTTTTCAACATAGATCAGGCTTGATCTCAAGCCTCCCGCCACGCCATAGAGCTGATTAGGCCCGATGATGTAGTACACCGCCCCACCGGCAGTGACGCGCCCGTTTGCATCCACGGCATAGGCTGAAGTGATTGAATTGCTGGTGGCCAGGGTTACGTCTCCCGCATTCACCACATCCGACGCTCCCTTGATGCCGCCCTTTCCGTCCCAGCCCCAGATCCCGGCCTCGAGGTAAAGCTGGTCGTATTGCGTGGAGTGGTTGTTGGATACGCCTTTACTTACAAATACGCTGGTGCCGGCCAGCGTCGCGTTGGAGAAGGTGGAGCCGGTCCGCAGATAGGCCTCGCCCGCATTGACGGGGTGGTGCGTGGTGATGTTGCCTGGCTCCTGGCCCATCAACAGAATGTGGTTTGGCCCTGCCACCCAGAAGATCATGTGGGAGGTTCCGCCGCCCGCTTCGTTACTGCTGGGAATGGTGACAGTCATGACCCCGCGTCCGTTCGCGTCCAGCGTGTAAGAACCGGTCAAGCCGATATCGTGGAATGACGCATTGAGGATGTTGGTGCCGTTGAGGGTAGCGTCCACGCTGATGTCCATCTGGCCACTGGAGAGATTGCCGGCTCCATCCAGTGTGAGAACGCCTGCCATGGCTGACCGGTAGAGAAATGTGCCCGTGCTGGCGGCCGTGCCGCCCTGCAAGCCGAAGACCCAGCTTCCTTGAGCGGAGCTGAGCGTAAAGTTGGTGCTGCCCTGCGCATAGAACGCGCCCGAGGAGGCGTTTCCGCTGGTGGTATCGTTCTCCACCATCCGCCCGGCGCCAGCAACGCCGCTGGAGATGGAGTCAAGCGCCACACAGTAGGTGAGAGTCTCGCTTCCGCCCTCACTCTTGGGCACAATCACGTTCATCACGCCGCGGTTATCGGAGCCCACCGAATAGTTTCCGGTGAACTTGGTGGACGTAGCGCCGGTGGACGGGCCAAAGGGAGAGTTCATGTCAACCGAGCCGGAGATGTTGCCCAACCCGTCGGCTGTGAACCCGCCCACGAGGAACCCGAGTCCGCCGCCGTGCACCGGGTAGGTCTGCGAAAGCTGGAAGGCGTACGGGCCATTGACCTTCCCGTTCCCGCTGCCATCGGCGGTGCATTTGGTGTTGGCCGGGCTGATTGTGTAGAGAGCCGATGCGGTTGCGCTGGTTGTGTAGAAGGGCGCCGTGGCGATGGCCTTGATGGTCTCAGTGGCCGACACCGTGATGGCGCCGGTGTATTTGGTTGACGAGGTGGTGGGAACATCCCCGTTGGTTGTGTAATAGATGGTTGCTCCAGACGCGGCGTCTGCAATGGAAACGGTCTGCGCGGAGGTGTAGGTTCCGGCTGGGGGCGTAAAGGTGGGTGCGGCTGCCTGAGGCAGGTTGATCGTATAGAGAGCCGATGCCGGCGCGCTGGTTGCGTAGTTTGTTGCCGTGGCGATGGCCTTGATGGTCTCAGTGGCCGACACCGTGATGGCGCCGGTGTATTTGGTTGACAAGGTGGTGGGAATATTTCCGTTGGTTGTGTAATAGATGGTTGCTCCGGACGTGGCGTCTGCAATGGAAACGTTCTGCGCGGAGCCATAGGTCCCGGCCGGGGGCGTAAAGGTGGGTGTGGCTGCCATCGGCAGGTTAATCGTATAAAGTGCCGATGCGGTTGCGCTGTCTGAGTAGTAGGTCTCCGTCGCGTAGGCCGAGATGGTCTCGGTGACCGACACCGTGAGGGGCCCGGTGTATTTGGTCGGCGAGCTCGTGGTGCCGTTCGCGCTGATCGAGTAATAAATGGTCGCTCCCGCTGTCGCGTCCTGAATGGCAACCGACTGCGTGGAGGTGTAGGTTCCAGCCGCAACCGTAAAGGTGGGTGTTGCCACCTTCGGCAGGTTGATTGTATAGAGGACCAAGGCCGTTGCCGTATGCGCCGGGCTGGCTGAGTCGGTGGCAATCACGTTGAAGTTGGCGGCTCCGCTTGTGGCGGAGAGGGGCGTGCCGGAGATTGCGCCTGTGGTGCTCAGGGTCAGCCCCGCGACCAGCGTATTGCCGCTGGCCAGCTTCCAGGTGACCTTGCCCGTGCCACCCGACGACGCAAGCTGGGCGGAGTAGGCCTTATTTACGGTGCCGGTTGCAAGTGACGTGGTGGTGATGGAGAGAGGGTCGGGAGCGATCTTCAGGGTTAGGGTTGCCGTGGCGGTCAGCGCCGGCATGGAGAAGTCTTTTACCTGGACCTTGAAGCTGGTGCCCGATCCGCTGCTGGCGGTGGTGGGCGTGCCGTTAAGTATACCGGTAGCGCCAAGCGTCAGTCCGGCTGGCGCGCTGCTGCCTGAGGCAATCGACCAGAGGTAGGGCGAGACTCCGCCGCTCGCAGCCAGGGCTGCGGAGTAGGCCGAACCCACCGTTGCGCCGGTGAGCGAATTTGTAGTGATGGTAAGGGGCGCCACAGAAACCTGCACAACAAGAACGTTTGACGTGGCCTTCAGGCCGTTCACAGTCCCGGCATACTTGGCCGTCAGCGAGTGCCTGCCCACAGTCAACGACGAGGTGGCATAGGAATAACCGGTCACAAAGTTGGGCATTGCGCCCGAAATCAAAGTGGTCGAGCCGTCGAGGATGGAATATTGGCCGATGCTCGACAGGGAAGTGCCGGTCACCGTCAACGTCGCCTTCAGGGTGACGGTTTGGCCAAGGGTCGGCGCGGTGTTGGCAGCCGTCAAAACCAGCGTGGCCGTGGGCGAGGTTGCCGCCCCTGCCGGCACGATCAGGGTGAGTGCAAGGCTTACCGGCAAGATTACAGCCAGCCACTGAGCATAAGTGCGAATGATGCGCATATTGGGTTCCCCTCGAGACGTGACATACCTGTTCACTGGCCATCACTAGCGGCGCGGCCAGGAAGTGGAATGGATGAGAAGACCCTGCGGACCGCTGAAGTCAGTGACGGCTGAAATTCTCGCTCTAGCGGCTGGTTATGTCAAGCGCGAACAAGGAGTTACCAATTCCGGCCTGGCTGCTTGCTTTTTGTTGTGCGAAGAATCAACGCGCCACTGAGCAACGCCGGCAACAATTCTTCAACTACCCTCCGTGCCCCGGACTCCGGCAACGGTTGCCGAACAGAGCGCAGGTTCTGCCGTGACCGTTCTGCCCACGCCTCAACTGCCGCTTTGCTGCTTCGCCCGCGGCATCAGCGCCCCTGCAACCAGCGAAATGCCAAACACAACAATGATCGCGCGCACCATCAGCCAGTTGTCGTAGCGCCACGACAAGATAGAGATGATCAGAAACACGCCGATCGGGTTCAGTTCGGCAAGAACCGCATTCAGCCAGAGCGGTTGAACGCCGGCAGGTTTGAGGCGGGCCTGCAGGCTGGGAATCAGCCGCGGCACTGCGCGCAGGTACGCAAGATAGGGTTCGCCAATCTGGCCGCGGAGAAATGCCTCTTCGCCCAGAATCAGGCGCAACTGAAAGATGCTTACTAGAATCATGGCAAACACCGCGCCACTGGCCGGCATGATGAGCGACATGGCGGCAAACATGCACCACGAACCCAGATAGAGCGGGTTGCGCACAAACTGGTACGGCCCATCGGCCATCACCGCCCCGGCCTGCATCTCGCCGTGGCGCATCGTGAAGGGTCCCAGGTACGCAGTCCCCCACACGCGCAGAGCCGCTCCCGCTCCGGCGAACAATGCCCCCGCAACAATCACAAGGGCCGCGGCCGCAGTGAACGAAACCAGCCCTGTGCGGCTCAGCAAAAGCGCCAGCCACTCCAGCAGCGGGATGCGCTCCCCAATATTCCACAGATCAATCCACGGCGCGCTGAAGCCCAGCGTGACGATGATTACGAGGATGGCCATGCGCAGGCGAAACTCGATCTTTGTTGCCCCCATTCCACTCTCCCTGTTGCCAAACGGTAGCACTTGGCCTTTCAAGAGTACGCGACGGGCCGGCTGCCGGTTCACTTCTGCCTGAGTGAAGCTCTCAATCAAGCCGCATGGTACGCTGGCCATTAGAGACAAGAAACCGCTTCCCTGGAGGTTTTCCCCATGGTGCTACGTGCCCTCTCAATTGCCGCGTTGGTGGCAACCGCACTGAATGTGCGCGCGCAGATTCCTGCCGATCTGCCTGCGTCCGTGCAAAGCCAGTTGCCTGCTCTCACTGAGACCTACAAGCATCTGCATCGCAGCCCCGAGCTCTCGCGTCACGAGGAACAGACCTCCGCCTTCCTCGCCGCCGAGCTGCGCAAGCTGGGCTATACGGTTACTGAGCAGGTTGGCAAATATGAAGACGGCGCGCAGGCATTCGGCATTGTCGCCGTGCTGCAGAATGGTGCAGGTCCGCGGCTGCTGATCCGAACAGACATGGACGCGCTGCCCGTGGAAGAGAAGACCGGCCTGGACTACGCCAGCACCGTGAAGACCACAAACGCGCAGGGCCAGAGCGTGGGCGCGATGCAAGCCTGCGGCCACGACCTGCACATGACTGTCTTTCTGGGCACGGCGCGCGAACTCGCCGCCCGCAAGGCGCAATGGCACGGAACGCTGATGCTGATCGGCCAGCCCGCCGAAGAGATTGTGCAGGGCGCGGCAGCCATGCTGGCTGATCACTTGTATGACCGTTTTGGCACGCCGGACTTTGTTGTCTCCGAGCACGACTCGCCTGAGGCGCCGGCGGGATCGGTCGCGCTGAAGGGCGGTCCGCTGCTGGCCAGCGCCACCACGATCAATGTGACGATGCGCGGCATCGGCGGGCACGGCTCACGGCCCGAGGCGGGCAAGGATCCGATTGTGCTGGCCGCGGAGTTTGTGCTGGTAGCGCAGACCATCGTGAGCCGCCAGATCGATCCGCAGCAGCCTGCCGTGCTGACCGTGGGAACGATTCACGGCGGGACGAAGAACAATATCATTCCCGACGAAGTGACGATGGGCCTCACGCTGCGTACGTATTCGATGGCCGAGCGCGACCAGATTGTTGCCGATGTGCGTCGCACGGCGAACGGTCTCGCTGAAGCGTATGGCATTCCTGCCGACCGCATGCCGGTGGTGACGCTGGGCGAAAGCACTCCGCCCACGCTCAACGATGCGGCGCTCAATGAGCGCCTGCGCGCCTCTGCCATTGCGGCGCTCGGCAAAGACCAGGTGCTCGATGCGCGCGCCATCATGGGCAGCGAGGATGTGGGCCTGTTCTCGCTCGATGGCAAAATTCCCGCGGTGATGTATTGGCTGGGCGCGGCCGATCCTGACAAGCTGGCCGAGAGCCACAAATCGGGCGTACCGCTGCCGGGGCTGCACTCGGCTCTGTTTGCGCCGGCCTATGCGCCGGCCATCACCGCCGGCGTGACGGCGATGACGGCGATGGCGCTTGACCTGCTGAAGTAGATCCGCTGCCTACTTTCCCGGATCGACCAACGCGCCGTAGACAACCGCGTGGCTGGTGTACTCCAGATGGTGATTATCCGGGCTGCCCATGCGCTGAATCATGGTCACGAAAACCACATCGTTGGCGGGGTCCACCCAGAACCACGTCCCGGCCGCGCCATCCCACAGGTACGTGCCCTCGCCATCGGGCAGGTTAGCCTCCGGCGGGTCGTAGACCACCGCGCAGTTGATGCCGTACCCGAAGCCCGGCCGCATCACGTGCATGCCGCCGCCAAACGCGCCGGTGAGCAGGTTGGGCGAAAGGTGATTTGAGGTCATCTGCCGCACTGTAGCCGGAGCCAGAATGCGCTTGCCGTTCAGCTCGCCGCCGTTGGCCAGCATCTGCGCAAAGCGGTAGTAGTCCTCCGCCGTTGACACCATGCCGCCGCCGCCGGAGGGCATGGTAGGCTCGGTTGTGAAGTCCATGCCCAACGCGCCGCTCGGCGCATCCACCGCCAGATTGCCTTGCGCGTCAGGCCGGTAGTTGGCGACGAAGCGGGCGCGCTTCTCAGCAGGAACAAAAAAGCCAGCGTCCTTCATTCCGAGCGGTTTGGAGATATGGTCGCGCATGAAGTCGGGCAGCGACTGGCCGGAGAGCTTCTCCACAATGTACCCTTCAATGTCCATCGAGGCGCTGTAGACCCATTGCGTTCCCGGCTGGTAGAGCAGCGGAATCCTGGCCAGCTTGTCGACCATGGCCTGAAGATTCTCCGATTGCAGAACCTTCGCATCGCGATAGAGCGCATCCACCGGCGTCGAGCCAAAGCCGTATGAGAATCCCGCGCTGTGGCTCATCAGCTCGCGCATCGTGGGCGCGTGGTCCGGATCAACAAGAATCATCTTGCCGTCGGCGTCCATGCCCTTGAAGACTTTCAGGTGGGCGAACTCGGGAATGAATTTGGAGACGGGATCGGACGGCAGCCATTTGCCCTGCTCGTAGAGAATCATCATGGCCACGCCAGTGACCGGCTTGGTCATCGAGTAATCGCGGAAGATGGCGTCCTTCGTCATGGGCGCGCCGCTGGCTATGTCACGCTGGCCGCCGCTGCGAAACTCCACCACTTTGCCGTGGCGCGCCAGGATGCTGACGAACCCGGAGATCTGCTTCTTATCCACCTCTTCCTGAAGCAGCGCGTGCAGCCGCTCGAGGCGTTCACTGGAAAAACCTACCGCCTCGGGCTTCATTGCCGCCTGACTTGCTCCAGGGTTCGGCGTCGCCGGCTTCTGCGTTTGCGCTTGGACTGCGCACAGCGTCAACAGCAACCCTGCGCCAACACCCACGACTCGCATGCCTCTCATGGCAGTCTCCCCGCCGCACTCGGCGGCCAATGCACTTCTACTTTTGCGGATCGACCAATGCCTGATAGACAACCGACCGGCTCTGGTACTCAAGATTCCAGGTCATTGGTCCGCCGCCCATGCGCTGAATCATGCCCACGAACACCACGTCGTTGGTGGGGTCAACCCAGAACCAGGTCCCGGCGGCCCCATCCCAGAAGAAGGTGCCTTTGCCCTCGGGCAGGTTGGCGGTCGGCGGATCGAAGACCACCGCGCAGTTATACCCGTAGCCAAAGCCGGGCCGCAGCACCTGCAGCCCGATGCTGTACTGGCCGGTGAGCAACTCAACCGGCACATGGTTTGAGCCCATCAGCTTCACCGTTGCCGGAGCCAGGATGCGCTTGCCGTTGAGCAGGCCGCCGTTGCCCAGCATCTGCGCAAAGCGATAGTAGTCCTCGGCCGTTGACACCAGCCCGCCGCCGCCCGAGGGCATGGTGGGCTCGATGGTAAAATCCCGCGCCGGAATCACGCCGGTTGGCTTCGCTGTCAGGCCGCCCTTCGGGTCAACCCAGTAAACCGAAGCAAAGCGGCTCAGCTCCGATGGCGGCACATGAAAGGCGGCGTCCTTCATGCCCAGCGGCTTGAAGATCTCGTCGCGCATGAAGGTTGCCAGCGGCTTGCCCGAGAGCTTCTCCACAATGTAGCCCTCGATATCCATCGACACTGAGTAAGTCCATCCCTTGCCCGGCTCATAGGCCAGCGGCAGCTTGGCCATCTTGTCAATGAAATCCTGGAGATTGCTTGAGCTCAGCGGGCTCACGTCGCGGTACATCTTGTCGACCGGCGTGTTGCCGAAGATGCCATAGGTGAAACCGGCAGTGTGGCTCATCAGCTCGCGCATGGTGGGCGCGTGCTCCGGGTCGGCGAGAATGATCTTGCCGTCGGCGTCGAGGCCCTTGTAGACCTTCAGGTGGGCAAACTCGGGAATGAACTTTGCGATCGGATCAGAGGGCAGCCACTTGCCTTCTTCATACAAAATCATCATGGCCACGCCGGTCACTGGCTTGGTCATGGAGTAGTCGCGGAAGATGGCATCCTTTGGCATCGGAGAGGCGGCGGCAATGTCGCGCATGCCATAGGCGCGATAGTCCACCACCTTGCCGTGCCGCGCCAGAATGGTAACCACGCCGGCCACCTGCTGCTGCTCCACGGCCTGCTTCATCAGCGTGTGCAGCCGCGCAAGCCGCTCGCTTGAGAAGCCAACCGTCTCCGGCTTCACCTCAGTCATCGCCTGAGCGGCATGCGCCTGAGCAAGCGGCCTGGTTTGTTGTGCGGGTGCGGACTGAAGACTGCAGGCAACCAGAAGGGCAGCAAGCGCCGCCGGCCAACGCCAATTGATTCTCATGGGATTCCCTCGCAGCGGAGAAACGATTGGCCCCCGCCCGGCCGCAACCTTTATACCAAGCGGATTAAACCTCGGCAATCGAAGATCGGGACAGGCAGGGAGGGCGGCCATCGCGCGAAGCAATGGCCGCCCCCCGCACGCCAGTTAGTAGATTGCCTTCAGCGAGAACTGGATCTGCCGCGAGGTGCCTGCCGTCTTCGCGATCTGGCCAAACCCGGTGCCGTTGAGAATATTCTGCGGCAATCCCATGTTGACGATGTTGAAGAGGTTAAAGAACTCGGCGCGGTACTGCAGGTCGATGCGCTCGGCTCCGCTTTTGCGCTGGCCAAATGGTGTGTCTTTAATGAGAGCAAAGTCGAAGTTATAGAAGGCCGGCCCGCGGAACGTGTCGCGGCCCAGCGTGCCGAACAGCCCCTGGTTCGGCCCCGTGCCGCCAGAAACATGAATCGGAACAGAGAAGAACATCGATGCGTTGTTGTCGCCCTGGCCAAAATAATCCTGGCGATTGGCGCGCGCCGTGGAGAGATGCGGGCGGGCAATCTGGTTCGGCCGGTCCACCCCCATTGACCCGGCCCCGGTCTGCTGAATGCCGGAGTAAATTGTGAACGGCGACCCCGAGCTGATGCTTGAAATGCTCAACAGCTCCCAGCCGGCCGTCAGCTTTTTGCCCACTGGGCGAAAAAAGCTCACGCCGTCCAGATGCAGGTCCTGGGCCACGCTGAGGCCAAAGCCGTGGGTTACATCAAAGGTCGAAGGCCCCTTTTCCGGGTGGTCGTCAAAAGGGTTCTGCGACACGCCCGTGGTCATTGCGCCGGCGGAGCCCATGTTCCCAAAGATCTCGCTGGTATCGTCCAGCGACTTGCTCCACGTATAACTCGCCTGCAGGCCGGGACCGCCGTGCCCGGTGGTGCCAGAGAGCGATGTTTGCAGCGCGTGATACGTTGAGTGCGCGCTCGAGGTCATCAGATTCTCAACGCCAAATCCGCCGGTCACATTGCCGTTGCTGTCAAAGGTGGTGTAGGGCGCAAAGGCTGCCGTAGCTCCCGGAAAAGCGTTGGGAAACTGAAGCCGCGGCAGGCTGACGCCGGCCGTTCCCACGTAATTTGCGTCCGCGGTGAGATTGCCAATCTTGCGCTCCAGGCCGGCGGTCCAGGTATAGAGCCGGGCATTGGTGAACGAACGGTCGATGCCGGCCAGGTTCACATCGCTGACCACATGCCCCGCAGTCAGCGCGGCAATGTCTTGCTCGTAGCGATCAACATCCAATACCGTGTTGGGCGGTACGTCCTTGGTCTTGCCCGAGGCGAAGATATTCACCCCGCCAGGCGTATAGTCCGGCGGTAGCTGCGAGGGAGTGATCTGGAATCCGTAAGGAATCGGCGCATTGCCGGCCGAGAGGAGTCTCGGCAACACGGCAAAGGGCAAAGCCCCGGTCAGCATATTATCCTGCCAAATGTTCGGCGGGATGATGGTAATGCTGCCGCCCGCGTGAGCCGATAACTTGCTGGTAACTTGCCACGATGCCTGCACGCGCGGCCCCCACCCATGCCAATCGGTCCGGTAACCCGGCTGGGGGTTGATGACGTACTGCTGCTTGCCGTTGATCTGCATGAAACCGGCTGCCCGATTGGCCCGCTCACTGATGGGCGTATACAGCTCCCAGCGCAACCCATAATCGAGCGTCAGGCGCGGTGTCACCTTCCATGTGTCCTGGGCATACGCGGTCCAGTTGCCGCGGCTGACAGCCGCCGGGCCAATGTGCTCGCCGCTCGACATGAAACTGGGCGCGATCGAGACCGTGTAATCGAACGGGCTGCCGGAGAGAAAGCTTGACAGCGTATCCGGCAGCGGATCGCCGGGCTTGAGGTTGTGATTGCCGCTGGCTGAGGTGATCGCCTGCCGGGCATAGGCCGTGCCAGCGCCAAAGTCGTATTCGCCGTTGGGGCTCAGACCCCAGTAGGTGGAGTCGCGATTCAGGCGTACCTCGAAACCCGTCTTGAGGGCGTGGCGCGCCGTCGTGAACGACAGGTTCTGCCGGCCCTGAAAGATATTGCCGTACTCCTGCATCACCGATCCGCCGGCAGTATTGAATCCCTCAAACAGCCCATCGTTGAACTTGACGGCTGGGTCAGTGTGGTTGGGGGTGGGGAAGCCGGGCGTCGCGCGCTCGATGGAGATTGAAGACTCCAGCATCAGCCGCGGCGAAACGGTGCGTGTATACGTGCCCACCACGTTGCGCTGGCGGTCCATATACTCAACGCCGAACGAGGGGTCGATGGCCGTCTGGTCGGGATTGGTTGTGGGTCCGGAGAGATCGTCCATCACAAAGCGCGCAACGAACTGGTCTTTGCCGGTGAACTTGTGATCGAGGCGCAGTGAAAACTGGTTTGCATTCGTGGTGACCTTCGATGCGCTCGCATAGGTATGCACGCCATACGCGCCAGAGGGCAGGTTGGGCAGCGGATAACGCGCCAGCACCGCCGCGATCCCCGCATCCACCGGAATCGTGAGAGTATCGGTGACGCCGCCGGGATAGGTCACCGTGTCAAGCCCCATGCGCTCATCCGCGGTAGGCACCGGCATCACCTGGGTAGTCCCGAGCACCTGGCGGAATGCCTGGAATTGCGTGAAGTAGTAGGTCCGCTTGCGCCCGTCGTAGAGGCCGGGAAGATAGATCGGGCCGCCATTGGTAAATCCAAACTCATTGCGCCGGAAGGGCGGGATTCTGCCGGGATAGGCCAGCGTCGCGTGATCGAAGTAGTTGCGCGCGTCAAAGGCGGAGTTGCGGACAAACTCAAATGCCGAGCCGTGAAAGCCGGTCACACCCGAGCGCGTGCGAATGTTGGTGAATCCCGCGGCGCCGCGCCCAATCTCGGCCGGCATCCAGCCTGAGCTGGAGTCGATTCCCTCCACCGCATCCACATTGAAATTCGAGAAGGTGGCGCCACCCATCTCCGGGTCGCTGATGTCGGCCCCGTCCATGGCAAAGACGGCCTCAACCCCGCGCTGCCCGTTGATGGCGAACTGGGCGGTAAAGTTCGCGGCGCCGTTGGTGTCAGTCATGGTGCCCGCGGCCAGCAGCAGCAGAGTGCTGAAGTCGCGCTTGTTCAGCGGCAGCTCGCTCACCGCCTGGCTGCTTAACTGCTCGCCGCCGGTGCCGGTCTGGCCTTTCAGTTCGGCCACCGCAAGCTCGCCACGGCCTGAGAAGGTAATTAAAACCGCGGGCGCGCCTGCTGCCAGGTCAATCGCCTGCGCAAATTCGCCCTTGCGGCCATGAACCTCAACAAATAGCCGGTACTGTCCCGCGGGCAAGGTTGCCAGCCGGAACTGCCCATCGGCGCCGGTCGTCACTTGCTCCGAGGCGCCCTTGGCGGCAAGGCGAATCCTTGCTCCCGCAATCGGCGCCCCGGCGGGGTTGCGCACCACTCCGTGCCAAACCGCCGCGGCAGCCTGCTGACTCCACGCTCCAGGCGCAGCCAGGAGCAGCGCCGCCAACAACAGGCTCCGACCTGCCAGGTTCATCCAGTTCGTCCTGCCGTTACCCGCCGCGCACTTATACCCCAGCCTGGAATCCACGTGATCGTCACTCTCGTCATGGTTTGCGCGCGGCTTGACAGCCGTCTTGCGACGGCACAATCGCACCTTCCGCGTTCGCTTGGATTATAGTCCTTGCGGTAAACGTCTTCATCGCCGCGTCACTTCCCCGCAACGCAAGATTCTCGGCAGCTTAAACTAACTGCAAGCCTATGGCCTCTCCGGAATCCAGCCTTGACACCATTGCCGCCGTCTCTACGCCGCCCGGCCGCGGAGGCATCGGCATCGTGCGACTCAGCGGACCACAGGCCGCGTCTATCTCTGTGCAACTGGTGCGCCTGCGCAATCCGCTTGAGCCAGGCCGCGCGCGGCTGGCCGATGTGCTCGATGAATCAAGCGCAACCGACGCCGGCCGCGTCGCCGCGGAGCGCATCGACGAAGCCCTGGTTACGCTCTTTCCGGCGCCCCACTCCTACACCGGCGAAGATCTTGTCGAAATCGCGGCACACGGCTCGCCGGTGGTGCTGGAACTGCTGCTGCGCCGTGCCGTCCAGGCAGGCGCCCGCCTCGCCGAGCCCGGCGAATTCACGCAGCGGGCCTTTCTCACCGGAAGGCTCGACCTCACCCAGGCTGAAGCCGTCCGCGACCTGATTGAAGCGCAGACCCTCACCCAGGCTCGCCAGGCAGCCGGCCAGTTGGGCGGCGCGCTCAGCCGCCGCGTGCAGCCGGTGAAGAACTCCCTGGTTGAGTTGATTGCCCTGCTTGAAGCCGGCATCGACTTTGCCGAGGACGATGTGGACGTGACCCCGCAGGCTGAGATCGCCCGCCGCCTTGACGAGCTCACGCCGCAGCTTACGGCTCTGGCAGCCACGTTCACCCGCGGACGCATCGTGCATGATGGGCTAACCCTGGCCATCGTCGGCCGCCCCAACGCCGGCAAAAGTTCGCTCTTCAACGCCCTGGTTGAACGCGACCGTGCGATTGTCACGGCCACTCCCGGCACCACACGCGACACCGTCTCTGAGCGCATCTCCCTGGACGGCATTCCGCTTGAACTGGTGGATACCGCCGGCCTGCGCGGAAGCCTCGGCGAGACTCTGGAAGAGGCAGAGCAGTTGGGCATCCTCCGCAGCCGCGAAGCCCTGGCCGACGCGGCGCTCGTGCTGGTGGTGCTGGACCAGACCCAGCTGCTCAACGAGGAAGAAAGCAACCTTCTGGCTTCCCTCGCGGGACGCCCGGCGCTGGCCGTTCTCAACAAATGCGATCTCGTCTCCGCGCCTGCATCTGCGCCGCAGTGCGGCCCGCTGCCCACCGTCTCCACCTCGGCCCTTACCGGTGAGGGCATTCCCGCCCTGCGCGCGCGCATTGTTGCCCTCGCCACCGGCGGGGCTGCCTCCGAGCCGGGCATGTTGACCAGCCTCCGCCACCACCAGAGCATCACCACCGCTCTGGCAGCCCTCACTGACGCGGCTCACGCCAACGCCAGCGCAATTCCCCATGAGATGATCCTCATCGATCTCTATCGCGCGTTGTGGGCGCTGGATTCCCTCACCGGCCAAACCACGCCGGACGACATATTGAATCTCATCTTTGCCACCTTCTGCATCGGAAAGTGAGATTCAGATTGGGAAGCTGCTTCTGTTCTTTATCCCTCTGAGCGTTTTCTAACACACATCGGCTGAAAACCTACCCCGCAAATGCATCCTGTGCCGATGAAGAGAACGTGCGCCGGAATGTGCCGGCACAGCACGGATTGGGCTCACCACCAGAGAGGGACCGCTTCCATTCGACGGGCCTGGACACACCAGAAAGCATAGTGGATCCTCAGCCGGCCTTTCTTGCGCCGGCAGCAAGTTATGGAGCAACACGTGCCGATCAGCATCGAGCAGGATGAGATGCGAAACTCAATCGCGCTTGAGGGCGTGGTGGATATCTCTGTCGCGGCGGAGCTCAAACAGTCCCTGCTTGAAGCGCTTGGCACGGGCAAAGAGCTGCATGTCTCCCTGGCAGCTGTTACCGTGCTGGACGTGACCGCCGTGCAGTTGCTGTGGGCGGCCGCGCGCGAAGCAACTGCGCAGGGCGTGGTCTTCGCTCTGGATGAGCCGCCTCCGTCGGTGCTCTCGCGCAGCCTTGCCAACAGCGGCCTCGAGGATCTTCTTCTCCCAACGCAAGACAGGTGAACAAGCGGCCATGGTTCAGTCCGTCGCAGGCAATGCCGAGCAGTTCAAGCACAGCTTCAGAGAAGAGGCGCGCGAGATCCTTGTCGAGCTGGAAGCGGCGCTGCTTGAGCTGAACGGGAACTCCGGCGACCAGGAGCTGGTGGGCCGCGTCTTCCGCGGACTGCACACCATCAAGGGCTCCGGCGCCATGTTTGGCTTTGAGCGCCTGGCTGCCTTCACCCACAACCTTGAGACGGCGTTTGACGAAGTGCGCAACGGCAGGCTTGCGATCACGGCAGAGCTGATTGACCTGACCCTCTCGGCGCTGGACCAGATTCGGGCCATGCTGGAAGAAGGCGCGGCCGGCGCGCCCGCGGCTGACCCCGCCTGCTGCGAGCAGATTCTTGCGCAGGTGCGGAAGCTGGCCGGACTGCCTGCTGCCCTGCCCGCCGCGCACTCGCCCGCCTCCCCGGTCCAGGCCGCCGCAGCGCCCGTGCTGGCCGGTCCTCTGCGCGAGTGGCGCATTCACTTTGCGCCAGACTCCGCCATGCTGCTGAACGGGACCAACCCGTTGCTGCTGCTGCGCGAGCTCAGCCAGTTGGGCGGGCTCTCGGTCAAGGCGTCGATGGCCTCGGTTCCGCCGCTGCGCGAGCTGGACCCGGAGCGCTGCTACGTCACCTGGGAGATGGTTCTGGCCACCGCGGCCGGCGAAGACGCCCTTCGCGATGTGTTCATCTTTGTTGCCGACGGTTGCGAGCTGACGCTTGAGCCGGTCGCGAAGCAGGCTCTGCCTTCTGCCGCTGACCTGACGGCCGCGGCGCTGGCTGAGCCGCGCTCTGCCCCTGCCGGCCGGCGCACCACCGACAAGCCTGACACGGCCACCAGCCTGCGCGTCCCGGCCGCCAAGCTGGACCAGTTTGTTGACCTGGTGGGCGAGCTGGTCACGGTGCAGGCCCGCCTCAGCGAGCTTGCCGGCCGGCGCGACGACCTTGAGATCGCCGAAGTCTCGGAAGAGATTGAGCGGCTGACCTCGGCGCTGCGCGAGAACTCGATGAACATTCGCATGCTGCCGATCCGGGCGACGTTTGAGAAGTTTCGCCGCCTGGTCCACGACCTGGCCCGGGACCTGGGCAAAAATGTGGAACTTACCATCGAAGGCGCTGAGACCGAGCTGGACAAGACGGTGATCGAGCAGTTGGGCGACCCGCTGATGCACCTCATCCGCAACAGCATGGACCACGGTATTGAGCCGCCGGCCGTGCGCAAGGCGCGCGGCAAGCGGCCCACGGCCACCATTCACCTCTCCGCGCGCCACTCCGGGGCCAGCGTCCTGATCGCGGTGGCAGACGATGGCGGCGGCATCGATGCGGCGGCGGTGCGCGGCCGTGCCGTGGAAAAGGGCCTCATCGCGGCTGACGCCGAACTGAGCGAATCGGAGACGTATGCGCTGCTGTTTCAGCCCGGGTTCTCGACGGCGAAACAGGTGACCGACGTCTCCGGACGCGGGGTGGGCATGGACGTGGTGCGGCAAAAGGTTGACAGCCTGCGCGGCACCATCGATGTGGCCAGCAAGCCCGGCGCGGGAACCAGCGTGACGCTGCGCCTGCCGCTGACGCTGGCCATCATTGACGGCCTGCTGGTGAGCGTGGGCGATGCCTGCTTTGTGCTGCCGCTCGCCAATACCCTGGAGTGCGTCGAGTTGACCCGCGACGACATTGCCCGCGCCAACGGCAAGCATGTGGCCAATGTGCGCGGCGAGATCGTGCCCTACATCCGGTTGCGCGACCACTTCAACATTCGTACGGCGCGGCCTGACCTGGAGCAGATCATGATCGTCGAGACCGAAGAGGGCCGCTACGGCTTTGTGGTGGACCAGGTGCTGGGCGACTGCCAGACGGTGATCAAGAACCTGGGCCGCTTCTACCGCCATGTGCAGGTGGTCTCGGGCGCCACCATTCTGGGCAACGGCACGGTGGCGCTGATCCTCGATCCCTTCCGACTGGTACAGGACGCGATGCGGCTGGGGGCCGAGGGCCAGCGCGCCCGGGCCGCGCCCCATCGCGGCGCTGCCCGGCAACCCAGCCAGCCGGCGGTGCGAGCTCATTAGAAGTTCGTCGGTGCTGCCTTGTGCGCCAGCGCCTGTGCTCAACCATTCAACCTGCGGAGTTTCGAGCTCTTCGTGATTCGGGCCTACCGGCGGACGGATGAACGGATGGATGAGAGCGAAATCCAGAGAAACAAGGAGCGGATTCAATGGCAACTACTTTGGTAAGCGAGGGCCGGAAGCTGCATGGGGCCGGAAACGGACACGGCAACGGCCGCAGCGGAAACGGACAGGGCGCGCACGACGTTGAAAGCAACGCCGGCCGTGCGGCAGAAGACGGGGCGCTGCTCGTTCTGGAAGAGATCGTGCGCCTGGCAGACGCCTCGAGAGAGGGCCGTCTGGCCGAGCGCGGCCGGGCGACCCAGTTCAACGGCGTACATCGCGAGATTGTGCAGGGCGTCAACGAGATGCTGGATGCGCTGGCCGCGCCGCTGAAGGTGGCTGCAAGCTATGCCGACCGCATCGGCAGGGGCGATATTCCGCCGCTGATCACCGAGGCCTACAAAGGCGACTTCAACGACATCAAGAATGGGCTCAACAGCTGCATTGACTCGCTCGGCTACCTCATTGCCGAGATGCGGCATATGAGCGAGGAGCACAACAAAGGCGACATTGACGTGGCCATTCCCGCCGACAAATTTGAAGGCTCATACAAGACGATGGCGCAGGGCGTCAACGAGATGGTGGCCGGGCACATCTCGGTCAAGAAGAAGGCCATGGCCTGTATTGCGGAGTTTGGCAAGGGCAACTTTGACGCTCCGCTCGAGCAGTTCCCGGGCAAGAAGGCCTTCATCAACGAGAATATCGAGCGGCTGCGCGTCAACCTCAAGGACTTCATCGCGCAGATGAAGCACATGTCGGAGGAGCATAACAAGGGCGACATTGACGTCGCGATTGCCGCCGACAAGTTCGAAGGCTCTTACAAGGTGATGGCGCAGGGCGTCAACGAGATGGTGGCCGGGCACATCTCGGTCAAGAAGAAGGCGATGGCCTGCATCGCGGAGTTTGGCAAGGGCAACTTTGACGCTCCGCTGGAGCAGTTCCCGGGCAAGAAGGCCTTCATCAACGAGAATATCGAGCGGCTGCGCGTCAACCTGAAGGCGCTGGTGGCCGATGCGGGCATGCTGGTCAAGGCCGCGGTCGAGGGCAAACTGGCAACGCGCGCCGACGCCGGCAAGCATCTGGGCGACTATCGCGCCATTGTGAAAGGCGTCAACGACACACTGGATGCCGTGATCGGCCCGTTGAACGTTGCGGCCGATTATGTTGACCGCATCAGCAAGGGCGATATTCCCGCCAAAATCACCGACACCTACCACGGCGACTTCAACACCATCAAGAACAACCTGAACACCTGCATCGATGCCGTCAATGCGCTGGTGACCGATGCCGGCATGCTTTCCAAGGCGGCCGTCGATGGCAAGCTGGCCACGCGCGCCGACGCCGGCAAGCATCTGGGCGACTACCGGACCATCGTCCAGGGAGTGAACGAAACGCTGGATGCGGTGATCGGCCCGCTCAATGTGGCCGCCGATTATGTGGACCAGATCTCGCGGGGAGCCATTCCCGCCAAGATTACGGCCACCTACAACGGCGACTTCAACACCATCAAGAACAACCTGAATACCTGCATTGACGCGGTGAACGCGCTGGTTGCCGACGCGGTTCTTCTTTCCAAGGCCGCCGTCGACGGCAAGCTGTCCACGCGCGCCGATGCCGGCAAGCACCAGGGCGACTATCGCAAAATCGTGCAGGGCGTCAACGAAACGCTGGATGCGGTCATCGGTCCGCTCAATGTCGCCGCCAACTATGTGGACCGCATCAGCAAGGGGGATATCCCCGCCCGGATTACCGACACCTACAATGGCGACTTCAACACCATCAAGAACAACCTGAACACCTGCATTGACGCGGTGAACGCGCTGGTGGCGGATGCCGGTATGCTTTCCAAGGCCGCCGTCGACGGCAAGCTGGCTACCCGCGCCGACGCCGGCAAGCACCAGGGCGACTACCGCAAGATCGTGCAGGGCGTGGACGATTGCCTGGATGCGGTGATCGGGCCTTTGAACGTGGCCGCCAATTATGTGGACCGCATCAGCAAGGGCGATATCCCCACCAGGATTACCGACACCTACAACGGCGACTTCAACACCATCAAGAACAACCTGAACACCTGCATTGACGCGGTGAATGCGCTGGTGGCCGACGCCGGTATGCTGGTGAAGGCCGCGGTGGACGGCAAGCTGGCCACACGCGCCGATGCCAGCAGGCACCAGGGCGACTACCGCAAGATTGTGCAGGGTGTCGACGACACTCTGGACGCGGTCATCGGTCCGCTCAATGTGGCCGCCAACTATGTGGACCGCATCAGCCGCGGCGATATTCCTCCGCGCATCACCGACACCTACAACGGCGACTTCAACACCCTGAAGAACAACCTGAACACCTGCATCGATGCGGTCAATGCACTGGTCAGCGATGCCGGCATGCTGGTGAAGGCCGCGGTCGACGGCAAGCTGGCGACTCGCGCCGACGCCGCCAAACACCAGGGCGACTTCCGCAAGATTGTGCAGGGCGTCAACGACACGCTCGACGCGGTCATCGGCCCGCTGAACGTGGCCGCGCGGTATGTTGACCTGATCTCGAAGGGCGATGTGCCCGCTGAGATCACCGACACCTACAACGGCGACTTCAACCTGATCAAGAACAACCTCAACACGCTGATTGTGGCCATGAACGAGATCACCGCGGCCGCCCAGGAGGTGGCTAACGGCAATCTCACCGTGGAGCTGCGCGAGCGCTCGGCGCAGGACAAGCTGATGCAGGCTCTCGGGGCAATGGTGGCCGGGCTCACGCAGACGGTCTCCGATATCCGGTCGATCGCCGGCGAGGTGGCGGCGGCCAGCCAGTCCATCTCCACGGCATCGATCCAGGTGTCAAAGGGCGCCAGTGCGCAGGCAGCGGCCGCCGAAGAGGCCTCTTCTTCGATGGAGGAGATGGTCAGTAACATCAAGCAGAACGCTGACAACGCGCAACAGACCGACAAGATCGCCAACAAGAGCGCCAAGGACGCGCAGGAGAGCGGCAAGAGCGTTCTCGAGGCCGTCGCCGCAATGAAGGAGATCGCCAACAAGATCTCAATCATTGAGGAGATTGCCCGCCAGACCAATCTTCTGGCCTTGAACGCGGCCATTGAAGCGGCCCGCGCCGGCGAACACGGCAAGGGCTTTGCCGTGGTCGCCGCCGAGGTGCGCAAGCTGGCCGAGCGCAGCCAGAAGGCGGCCGGCGAGATCAACCAGCTCTCCGGGACCACTCTCAAAGTCAGTGAAAAATCCGGCGAGATGCTGGAGAAGCTGGTGCCCGATATCCAGCGCACTGCCGAGCTGGTACAGGAGATCTCTGCCGCCAGCAAGGAGCAGGATACCGGCGCCGAGCAGATCAACAAGGCGCTTCAGCAGTTGGAGCAGGTGATTCAGCAGAACGCCTCGGCCTCGGAAGAGATGGCCTCCACCACCGAAGAGCTGACCGGCCAGTCCGATCAGCTGGTGAGCGCGCTCTCGTTCTTCCACACCGGGGACGAGGGCGGGGGCCCCGGCCGCAAGGGCGCCGGCTCAAAGGCCGCACGGCAGCTTCAAGCCGCGCCGGCCCATGCGCCGAGGCCCAACGGCCATGGGGCTTCCACACAAAAACCGGCTGCGCGCGGCGGCGTCAACCTGCGCCTAAAAGAGAAGCACGACGAGCTGGATGGGGAGTTCGAGCGGTACTGACCGAATGGGGCGCGGGCTGAAGTCCGGTCCGGGCCCCGCGTCTTCAAGGGAAAGGAGTTTTGCATGAGCGTTACCGAAATCACGGAGACACGGCAGTACCTGACCTTCAAGCTCGGCAACGAGATCTTTGCCACCGATGTGGCCAAGGTAAGAGAGGTGCTTGACCTGACCCAAATCACCGCCATCCCGCGCACGCCGGATTTTATGGCCGGCGTCATCAACCTGCGCGGCAGCGTGGTTCCGGTCGTCGATCTCAGGCTGTGCTTTGAGATGTCGAAGACCGAGAGCACGCGCAACACCTGCATCGTTGTCGTTGAGGTCCTGCTCGACAACGAATCCACAATCATCGGCGCGCTGGCCGATTCGGTGGAAGAAGTGATCGACCTGGAGCCGGATCAGATTCAGCCGGCTCCCCGGATCGGCACGCAGATCCGCACCGATTTCATCAAGGGGATGGGCAAGCGCGATACCCAGTTCATCATGATTCTGGATATCGATCGGGTCTTCTCTGCCGATGAGCTGGCGGCGATTCACCAGCAGGAGGCAGGCAGCAAACTGGTTGAAGTGGCTGCCTGAATCCAGCTGAACTCACACTCTGCCGGGCAAGGCTTCAGCACTTCGCCCTGCCCGGCGCAACCCGGCGTTGTCAAGGAACCGCAAAGGGACAATGGGGCGCTCCCATGCGCCCCATTCACATCATGAGCACACGGGACGAATCCATCTCAAGCCGCGACTATGCGCGGCTCTGCGACCTGATCTACGCCGAGGCCGGCATCCACCTGGGGCACGACAAGAAGACCATGCTCGAGGTGCGCATCAAGCGGCGGCTGAAGGAGCTGAGCCTCACCTCGTACGGCCAGTACTGCGATTATCTCTTCGGTCACCAGGGCCTCAAAGACGAGATCGTTCCGCTCATTGATGTCGTTACCACCAACAAGACCGACTTCTTCCGTGAGCCGAAGCATTTTGAGTTTCTCGTGGCCAAAGCGCTGCCCGAACTGACCGCGCAAAGCGCCAGCGGCCGCCCTCTCGTTGTCTGGAGCGCGGGCTGCTCCACCGGAGAGGAGCCGTACACGTTGGCCATCGTGCTCAGCGAGTACGCCCTCACCCATCCCGGCTTCCGCTTCAAAATCCTGGCCACGGACATCTCCACCACGGTGCTGGCCCGTGCCGAGCGCGGCGTCTACTCCGACGAAGTGGTGGCCCCGGTGGCGTCCGCGCTCAAGCGCAAGTACTTCATGCGCGGCCGCGAGCCCGGCTCCAGCCGCGTGCGCGTGGTGCCCGAGCTGCGCCGGCTCGTTGAGTTTCGGCGGCTCAACTTCATGGATGCCGACTACGGACTCTCCGAGCGGGCCGACGCCATCTTCTGCCGCAACGTCATCATCTACTTCGACCGGCCCACGCAGGAGCGCATCCTGGGCAAGCTCGCCCGCCACCTGGTGCCGCGCGGCTACCTCTTCGTTGGCCACGCCGAAACCCTGCACGACATGCATCTGCCCCTGGCGCCGGTGGCCCCTGCTCTCTACAGGAGGGACGATGCCGCAGCCTGACCGAGCGCAAGCCGGAGCCCCGGTCGAGGTGTATGTGCAGCCGGGTGAGTCTCACCTGGTCACCGGGCCCTCGATTCTGCGCACGGTGCTCGGCTCCTGCGTGGGTGTGGCCTTCTGGGCTCCTCAACACGGCGCTGCCGCGCTCTGCCATCCTATGCTGCCGCACCTTCCGGCAAAGAACCGCGACGCTCTCAGCCTGGCCGCCAGCCGCCGTTATGTTGACTTTGCCATTCGCGATCTGGCCCGGCGCTTTGACAAGCTCGGCGTGCCTCGCAGCGAAGTGCAAGTGAAACTCTTTGGCGGCGGAGATGTGCTGCTGGTGTCCAACGATGCCTCACGGCCCACCGTGGGCAAGCTCAACTACGAGATGGCCATCAAGACTCTGCGCGACGAGGGCTTTGACGTGGTGGCCTCCAGCCTGGGCGGAACCTCCGGCCTTCACATCCAGTTCAATTCCGTCACCGGAGAGGTTCTGCTCCGGCGGCTCAACTAACCCGGCAACGGCTCCGGGGGGCCGGAGCATTCCAGGCAAGCAGGCAGAGAGGCGGCAGTTGTGGCAACCCAGAAGATCCGCGTGCTGATTGTGGACGACTCCGCCGTCGTGCGCCAGACGCTGCGCGACGTGCTTTGTTCCGACCCCGAGATCGAAGTCATCGCCACGGCCAGCGACCCGTTCGTTGCTGCCGATCGCATCGCCGAGCAGGTGCCTGATGTCATCACCCTCGACATCGAGATGCCGCGCATGGACGGGCTCACCTTCCTGAAGAAGATCATGAGCCAGCATCCTATCCCGGTCGTCATCTGCTCCAGCCTGGCCGACGAAGGCGCGCAGAGCACCTTCAAGGCGCTTGAATACGGCGCTGTCGAAATCATCACCAAGCCGCGGCTGGGCACCAAGCAGTTCCTTGAGGACTCGTGCGTCACCATCTGCAACACCGTGAAGGCCGCCGCCGCCGCCCGCCTGCGCACCCTCAAGCCAAGCCACACCGTCGAGCCCAAGCTCAATGCCGACTGCATCCTTTCGCCGGCCACCCACGCCATGGCTGAAACCACTGAGAAGGTTGTCGTCATCGGCGCATCTACCGGCGGAACAGAGGCCCTCAAAACCGTTCTTGAAATGCTCCCGTCTGACACCCCCGGCATCGTCATCGTCCAGCACATGCCGGAGCTCTTCACCCGCGCCTTCGCCAACCGCCTGAACAGCCTGTGCGCCATCACGGTCAAAGAGGCCGAGTCCAACGATACCGTCATTCGCGGCCGCGCCCTCATCGCGCCCGGCAACCACCACCTGCTGCTCAAGCGCTCGGGCGCCCGCTATTTCGTCGAAATCAAAGACGGCCCGCTGGTCTGTCGTCACCGCCCGTCGGTTGACGTCCTCTTCCGCTCCGCGGCCCGTTACGCCGGCCGCAACGCCGTCGGCGTCATCCTCACCGGCATGGGCGACGACGGCGCCCGCGGCATGCTCGAGATGAAGCAGGCCGGCGCCGCAACCATCGCCCAGGACGAAGCCACCTGCGTCGTCTTCGGCATGCCGAAAGAAGCCATCAAGCTCAACGGCGTAGACAAGGTGCTGCCGCTGGAATCGGTAGCCGGGGCCATGCTGACGCTGGCCCGCTAGGGCCTGCCCCCCAGTAGTGTTCACAGGCCCTGGTTCAGGCCCGCGCCCCCGCCGCCTCCATCAAAATGCAAAACGCCTGCGCTTCGGTCGACGTCCCCGGCCGGTCGAACTCCGGCGCGCTGCACGCTCCCTGCACGTAGCCGAACGCATCCATCTTGGCCCGCGCCGCCCCCCGCAGCCTGTCCGCCTTTTCCCGGTAGCTCGCCGGCAGCCAGCTCGCCGCAACCCCTTCATACATTGCGTACGCCAGCATCTGCGCCAGATCCGTCTCCACAAACGTTTCCGGATCGTCCACCACATCGTGAAACAGCCCATCGGTCCGCTGATGGGCCAGGCAGCCATCCACAACCTCCCGCGCATACCCGGCCAGCCGCTCGCGGTCGGCGCGCCGCCCGGCAGGCAGGCTTCGGATCACCCGCGCCAGCCCCGCCGCCGCCCAGCCATTGCCGCCGCCCCAGCAGTTCGCGTCTTTCCACTGCCCTTTCCCCTCGTCCCAGATGTGCGCCAGCATCTTCTTCTGCGGATTCCAGAGCCGCTTGCGGAACCCTTCGATCTGCGCGAGCGCCTCGTCGTAAAACCCCATCGCGGCCAGAAACGGCGGAGCGCCGTTGAAGCCGTCCGACCACATCTCCGGCCTCTCGAAGACGTGGTAAAGAATTCCATCCGCGGAGCGAGGCGCCTTCACGCGGATCCATTCCAGCAGTCCCGCCACCGCGGCCTTCATCTGTGGATCGCCGGTCCACTCGGCCGCCTTGGCATACGCGGCCCCACCCATCGCCGGGTCCGTCGGCCCTCCCGCAATCACCACGCCCAGCCGTCCATCCGGCGCCTGCTGCACCATCGCTGCCTTGGTCAGCAGAATCACCCCCTCACGGTCCCCCGCCTCCAGCAGAGCCTGGGCCAGAATTCCCTGCTCCCAGTCGCGCCGCTCCATGGCCATGGCCGCTGCTTTCGCTTTGGCAATCCGTCGCGCGCTCTCTGGCAGGGGCTTGCTCGTGCCTGCCGCGTTCACCCCATCTGTGAGGGCCTGAGCCACTGAGGCTTGCGCCCCCAACAGCGCCGTTGCCTTCAAAAACAACCGTCGATTCATCGTGTCTCCCATCCGGACTGACAAGGATAACGCCGCGTGCTCCGACGGTCAGAACGCCGAAGGCGCTTGGCGCATCCCCTCTGCCAGAATGCCTATTATTTTAAGCATATTGACATACAAAAGACATATTACCTAATATATCAGTCATGCTAAGCCTTGCACAGATCGGCAAACAGGTCGCTTCGGAGCGGAAACGCCGCCATCTGACCCAGAAGGCGCTGGCGGAGTTGGCGGGGGTCAGCCGCGCCACCATGGACCTGCTGGAAAACGGCCGGGCTACGGACATTGGTTACTCCAAGCTGGCGAGGATCCTCGCCGGCCTTGAACTCGAGTTGCGCCTCGCGCCGGTTGTCTCCCGCCGGCCCACGCTCGACGAGATCCTGAAAGAGCGCGCCGGCCATGATTAAGATCTGGACCGACAACCGCGAGGCCGGCCTGCTGGAGCGGCGCGGCGAGCGCGGCAGCACCTTCGCCTACGCACCCCGGGCAGAGAGTGCGCGGGCGGTCTCGGTCACCATGCCGGTGCGCCTGGCCTCCTGGGATATGTCGTTCGGCATTCCGCCCATCTTTGAGATGAACCTGCCGGAGGGCGCCCTGCGCGAGCGTCTGCGCCTGGCCTTTGCCAAAGCCACGGGCACCTTTGACGACCTTGACCTGCTGGGCATTGTGGGCCGCTCGCAACTCGGTCGTATCCGCTTCACCGATGTGGACGCCGAGCTCGACGAGGAGGTTCCCTTCCAGTCAGTGGACGAGATTCTCTCCAGCCGCCGCGGTGGCGAGCTCTACCGCTTCCTGATTGAAAAATTTGCTGCCTACTCCGGCGTGAGCGGCGTGCAGCCCAAGTTCCTTGTGCGCGATGAGGCTGCGCTCTCCCAATCCGGCGCAACCGGTCGCGCCCTGTCTCCGTCGTTCCGCGGCGCAACCCACATCGTCAAATTCTGGGATCCGGCCGAGTTTCCTCAGTTGGCCGCAAACGAGTTCTTCTGCCTCAAGGTAGCCGAGCGATGCGGCCTGCGGGTTCCGCCCTTTCGCCTGGCGGCCGATGGCAGCGCCCTGGTGATGGACCGCTTCGACCTCACCTCAGACGGAAGCTACCTGGGCTTTGAAGACTTCTGCGTCCTCAACGCCCGGCGCACCGATGAGAAGTATGCGGGCAGCTACGAAACCTCGGTGATGCGCTGCTTTCAGCAGTTCGCCGCGTCGCCCGCAATCAACCAGGAGAGTCTCGCCCTGTTCACGCTCATCGCCCTCAACTGCGCCCTGCGCAACGGCGACGCGCATCTGAAGAACTTCGGCATCCTCTACAGCGATGTGAACGGCGAAGCTCATCTGGCCCCGGTCTACGACCTGGTCACCACCACTGTTTACCTGCGACAAGACCGCATGGCGCTCACCCTGAACGGCAGCAACCAATGGACCTCGGCCAAAGACCTGGTGACTTTCGGAGAGCGGCGCTCCATCGGAACGCGGAAGACCCTCTCGGCCCGTTTTGAGCGCATCCGCGATGCGCTCTCTGACACTGCGCCCGAGGTCGAGGCATACATCGGTGACCACCCCGAGTTTGCTCCCATCGGCCGCCTCATGCTTGAAGAGTGGCAGACGGGCATCCGCGAGTCGCTTTCCCTGGCCTGATCGCTACTTGCCGCTCGTCAGACTGCGAATGATCTCCACTTCCCGCTGCCGGTAAGGCCGGCCGTCCGCGTAGAACACATCGTGAAACCACACCGTCGGCTGGTCGCTCACATAGGGCCGCTGCCACGAGTCCCACGGCAGGTTGGTCTGGCTCTTGCCCTGCACCAATCCCCAGTTGATGGCGCCCACATGGTACTTGTGCGCGATGGGCAGAATCGTATCGAAGGTACTGCCCGCCCCCCGCGCCATATATTCAGTGCAAATGATTGGGCGGTTAAACTGCGTGAGCTGCTTCAGCTTCTGCTCAAACTCCTCCGGCCAGCCGTAGTTGTGAAAGCTGATTACGTCCGACTGCTCAATCTGAATGCGTGCCAGCGCCGGCATTGTCTCCAGCGAACTCCAATCGCCGTGCCACAGGCCGCTGGTCAGCGGCTGCGCGGGCTGCTCTGTTCGCGCCCAGGCAAACACCTGCGGCAACAGGGCCAGAATAATCTGGTTCTTGTCGCGCGGGTCGCCCTTGGCATACGACGAATCATTGCCGTTGTCCGGCTCATTCCACAAGTCCCAGGCCAGGATGCGCTTGTCGCCGGCAAACGCGCCCACTACGCCCTTGACGTAACTCTCAAGGTGCGGAACCTGCGTCGCGTCGGCCAGCACATCGGCTCCCGGCGCCTGCACCCAGCCCGAGTTGTGTACGCCCGGAATCGGCGGGCGCTGCGGCCCCAGCTTCGGATGCGGGTCCCAGCAGGAGTCGAACAGCACAAACACCGGCCGTATGTGATGCCGCGCGGCAATGGTCAAAAACTGATCCATTCGCTGCTTGAAGCCCTTCGGATCCTGCTCCCACAGCAGGTTGTGCAGGAAGACGCGCATGGTGTTCATGCCGATGCCTTCGGCCCAGCCCAGTTCGCGGTCGATGGTGGCCGGGTCGAAGCTGTCGGCCTGCCACATTTCCAGCTCGTTGATGGCCGTTGACGGCAGAAAGTTGGCGCCCACCGGCCATGGCTGGGCCGCATACCACTTGCTGGCCTGCGCCTCGGTCCAGCGTTGCTGCGCCTGCCCCAACTGGCTGCATCCCACCAACACAACAACCGCCGCAAGCCAGCGGCAGCCTCTCAAAATTGACCGGTCCATCTCAGCTCCTTCAACGTGAAAGAGAATTCTACTTGGCCGGCGCGGTGCGGATTGTGCCGGCCAACATCTCTAACCGCTTCCTCCACATTCCGCGGCGGGGTTAGTATGGTTCGGGGAATGAAATGCCGGAAAGCCCGGCCTCCAACCAATACTTTGATTGAAGCGGCTCTCTCGCTCGGTGAAGAGACTCGATAGCCTTGGGCCCCACAGGAGAACAGATGGTTACGCGACGGGAGTTTCTCGACACACTTGCAGTCGGCGCGGCGGGCATGGCAGTCACCTCCACCGCCAAGAGCTACGGCCAGATCATGGGCTCCAACGAACGCCTCAACTTTGCCGTGATCGGCCTCAACAGCCGCGCTTATGCGCATCTGTCCAGCCTCAAGGCCAACCAGGCCTCGGCGCGCATCGCCCACGTCTGCGATGTCGAGACCAGCATTCTGGCCAAATTCGCTGCCGCCACTGAGAAAGAGCTCGGCTACGCTCCCGCCACGGCTCAGGATTTCCGCAAGGTTCTCGAGATCAAAGACGTAGACGCCATCACCATCGCCACGCCTGACCACTGGCACGCGCCCATGGCGATTCTCGGCCTTGAGGCGGGCAAGCACGTCTATGTTGAAAAGCCGTGCAGCCACAACCCGGCCGAGGGCGCCCTGCTCGTCAAAGCCCAGCAGAAGTACGGCAAGCTGGTCCAGATGGGCACGCAGCAGCGCTCCTCCGCATTCTCCATCGAGATCGTCGACAAGATTCACAACGGCATTGTCGGCCGCCCCTACTTTGCCAAGTGCTGGTACAACAACACCCGCAAGTCCATCGGCATCGGCAAGCCGGCGCCGGTTCCCGCCACGCTTGACTGGGATCTTTGGCAAGGCCCGGCCCCGCGCCAGCCGTACAAAGACAACGTGCAGCCCTACAACTGGCACTGGTTCAAGATCTGGGGCACCGGCGAAGCCCTCAACAACGGCACGCACGAGGTGGACGTCTGCCGCTGGGCGCTCGGCGTCGATTTTCCCAACCGCGTCACTGCCAACGGCGGCCGTTACCACTTCAAAGACGACTGGCAGTTCTACGACACGCTCATCACCAACTTCGAGTATGACGACAAGCTCATCGCTTGGGAGAGCACCTGCTGCCAGGGCATGCGTTACTTCAACCGCGGCCGCGGATCGCTGATCGAAGGCACTGACGGCACCGTGCTCATCGATCGTGATGGCTACGAGATCTACGACCTCAAGGGCAAAAAGACCAGCGAGTACCGCGTCCCCCGCGACGCCGCAACCACCACCGCCGATCTGGTCGGCGCCGACTCCATGACCGATGCCCACTTCGCCAACTTCATCGCCGGTATCAAGACGGGCGAGAAGCTCCGCGCGCCGGTTGCCGTCGGCAACGTGGCCGTCACCATGCTGCAGCTCTCCAACATTGCCTGGGAAGTGAACCGCGAGCTCAGTCTCGATCCCAAGGACGGCAAAATCAAGAACGATCCGCAGGCCATGAAGCTCTGGGGCCGCGACTACGAAAAGGGATGGGAACCGAAGATATGAATACCGCAATCTCCCGCCGCAACTTCGTCCGCTCCGGTGCGCTGCTCACCGCCGCCGGCCTTCTGCCCACGGCGCGCCCGGCCTTCGCCAGCCTGACGCAAGCCGTTGTTGGCGACTCGCCCATCCGTCTCGGCATTGCCAGCTATACCTTCCGCAACTTCACCCGCGCGCAGATGATTCCCTGGCTCAAGCAGCTCAACGTGACCGGCTTGAACACCAAAGACACCAAGGACCATCTCCCCATGGCCGCCGAGGCTGAGGCCCAGGCCGTGGCCGAATACGCCGCCGCCGGCATCAAGCTCCACGCCGCCGGAGCCGTCTACTTTCCCAAAGATGAAGACGACGACATCCGCGCCAAGTTCGAGTACTGCAAGCGTGCCGGCATCGGCGTCATCGTCGCCGGCGACCCCACGCCCGCCACGCTGCCGCGCCTCGAGAAATTCGTCAAGCAGTACGACATCAAGATCGCCATCCACAACCACGGGCCTGAGGACAAGATCTGGCCCTCGCCGCTCGATGTTTTGAAAGCCGTCAAGGGCATGGACCCGCGCATGGGCTGCTGCATCGATGTGGGCCACTGCGTCCGCGCCGGAACAGATGTTGTCGAGGCCATCCACAAGGTAGGCCCGCGCCTCCATAACATGCACATGAAAGACCTCACCGACTTCAGCGCCAAAGAGAGCCAGGTCACGGTGGGCGAAGGCATCATGCCCATCCGCGGAATCTTTGAAGCCCTCATCAAGACGAAGTATCAGGGCTGGGTCGACCTCGAATACGAGATCCACGGCGACGACCCGCTGCCCGGCGTAACCCAGAGCTTCGCTTACATGCGCGGCGTGCTGGCCGGGATGGGGTATCCGTCGCACGGTTAAGAAAGCGCCTTTGCGCTACCGCTCGCGGCTCGCCTTGCGCGCGCGCTCGAACTCGTCGCCCGGCAGCCATTCCACGGCCTTGGGTTGGGCGCTCGCCAGCCAGCCCAGCACAAAGCCAAACCGTGCCAGCTTGGCGTTGCCGCGGAAGTCCCAATCGGCGCGGTACTCGTCGCTCGGCTGGTGGTAGTGGTGGTCCACATAGTCCTCGTCCTGCGCGCGGCCCCACGCCTCATCGTGCCCTTCAAACAGCTCGCCCTGGTCCACTGAGAACGCCGGAATCCCCACCCGAGCCAGCGAGAAATGGTCTGAGCGGTAGTAGTGCCCGGCTGAAGGCATCGGATCGGGCTCCAGCGCCAGGTCAAATCCCTTCGCCACCCGCTCCACCGTTGGCCAGAAGTCGAGCCGCTCCGCACCGCCCAGGTTCACGCTGCGCGGAACACCGATCGGCAGCAGCATGTCGTAGTTCAGGTCTAGCGCAATCTCACCGGCCGGTACCGGCGGATGCATTCCCAGGAATTGCGAACCCAGCAGCCCCTGCTCCTCGGCCGTTACTGCGGAAAAGTAAACCGCATGCGGCGGCTTCACCGGCGACTGCGCAAACGCCCGCGCCATCTCCAGCAAAACTCCGCAGCCCGTTCCGTTGTCGGCCGCGCCGTTATAAATCCCGTCGCCCTTCGCGTCCGGATCAATGCCCAGGTGATCGTAGTGCGCCGTATACAGCACCGCCTGGTTCGCCGCGCTCGCTCCCTCCACCCGGCCCACCACATTCGTGCTCACGTAGCGGCGCACGCGGCTCTCGATGTGCGCGCGCAATCTGACCGAAAGCTCAACCGCATGGAACGCTCCGGGCTTTCCCGCCTGATCAATCGCCTTGTCCAGATCGCCCAGCCCAGCCAGCGTAAACAGCCGCTGCGCCGCGCCGTGCTGAATCCACGCCGCCGCCCGCAGCCTCGCGTCCGGGTCGCCTTCCAGGTAGCTCTTGTCTATCGCCTGCGAGTTCTGCACCACCTCCCAGCCGTAGCTCGCCAGATCGGTCCGGTGAATCAGCAGCACGCCCACCGCGCCCCGCCGCGCTGCCTCCTCGTATTTATAAGTCCAGCGCCCGTAGTAGGTCAGAGCCTTACCCTTGAAGAACTTGTCGTCGTTCGAGGGCGGCTCGTTCACGATCATCAACGCGATCCTGCCCTTGAGGTCAATCTCCTTGCCGTCCGCGCCCAGGTAGTCGTTCCAGTGGTACTCCGGCGCGCGAATCCCGTAGCCCACAAACACAATGGGCGCATCCAGGTCGGCCGTCGCCTGCCCGGTCTGGTCCTTTGACACAATCTCTGAGCCGTAAGCCAGATCCACCGCCTGCCCGCTCGCCGGCTCAAACGAGAACTTCGTCTTCTCCTCAATGGTGTGCACGGCAATCAACGGAACCCGCTGGAAATAGCTGCCGTTCTCACCGGCCGGCTTCAAGCCGTCCAGCGCGAATTGGGTGGCAATGTACTCGGCCGCCAGCGCATCTCCACGCGTCCCCGGCCCGCGGCCTTCCAGAAGGTCCAGCGAAAGAAATCGCACATGCGCCCGAATTCGCTCCGGATCAATCGTGCCGGCCGCGGCCCGCGCACCCGCGGGCAGCCCAGCGATTGCCGGAATCGGCGGCGTCAGAGCCGGCTGTGCATTCAACAGGCCAACGGCCAGCATCAGGCCTGTGACGGCGCCCAGAAATCGCTTCATGTGCATTGCATCTCCCTCGATGGTTGCGAACTATCAGACTACTTCCCCGTCGCGCCGCGGATCAATGGCGTCGAGCGGCGCAGTGGGCAGCAGGTGGGCGCGATGCAACACCTTGCGCGCCAGCCCCGTAAGCGCCATCGTGGCTGCCTGGCCAAGCGGAACCCAGCGCCGCTCCCCGCCTTGCGCCAGCATCCGCTCCGCATCGTCTTCAAATACTGTCCGAATCCGCACATAGTAGTTCACGTGCATGATCGCGTGCCGCACCGTCATCCGCAGCTCGTCGGCAGGCACTGCCGCATCGCTCAGCGCCGGCAACTCCCACAGCCGGGGCATCACGGTCAGTGTCGCTGGCCGCTGCTCCAGCAGAACCTCGCGATGTGAAGGCCCGTCTTCCCGCCCCATCCGCACTGAGAGCGCATGCGCCACCTCGCGGCTTTGCATCTTCGGCCGCGTCGCCGTCTTGTGTTCCCCGCGCGTGGCGCAATCGGCGGCAATCGGGCACACCAGGCATTGCGGATTGCGCGGCAGGCATACCGTCGCTCCCAGCTCCATCATGGCCTGGTTAAAATCCCCAGGCTGCTCCCGGTCAAGCAACTGGCCGGCCAGCGCCTCAATCTTGCGCCGCAGCAGGGCGCCGCCGCCCGTGCGGCTGCCTGCCTCCCAGCCCGCCAGCCGGCACAGCACCCGCTCCACGTTGCCGTCCACCACGGCCACCGGCTGGCCATGCGCAATGCTGGCAATCGCCGCGGCCGTATACGCGCCAATGCCCGGCAGCGTCCGCAGCTCCTCCGCTGTCACCGGCAGGTTGCCGCGCGAGTGATCGGCCACAAACTGCGCTGCCTTGTGCAGCATGCGCGCCCGCCGATAGTAGCCCAGCCCGCTCCACAGCGCCAGAACCTCCTGCTCGTCGGCCAGCGCCAGCGAAACCAGTGTGGGAAACCGCTCAAGAAACACCTGATAGCGCTCCACCACCACGGCCACCCGCGTCTGCTGCAGCATGATCTCCGATACCCAAATGGCATAAGGGTCCCGGTTCTTCCGCCAGGGCAGGTCCCGCCGGCTGTGCCCATACCAGTCCAAAAGGGCGAGCCGCAGTTGCGCCGTCTTTTCCGGGTCCCAACCCTGCTTGGCCATGGGCTCAGATTAAGCTATCTCCCCCCGGTCCGGTTCCTTGCGCAGTGTGCCACTCTGGCCAGCCAACCTCGCTGGCAAAACTTTAGCGTCTGTGCCGAGGAGTGTCTTTGAGCGGGAGCCCTTCCTCCATTGACCAGGCAGGTTCCCAATCGGAATGAATCCGTCTTGTAGGCTCGCATGGCGGCGCCGGACGGTAACTCACCGTGGTAACGTAACGAGTGCGCCCCCGTATCAACGGCCACGCCGGGGAGTGCTTTTGAGCGCGCTCAAGTTCGCAGGCCAACGCGGCGGCTCACTGAAAAAATCGCGTTTCAAAACTGTGCATTTGCTCTTCAGGAGGATTCTTTTGATCAAGCGAACCGCGCTCTTTCTTGCTGGAGCCCTGCTCGCCGGGCCCATGGCGTTGACGGCTCAAACCACGTTTCCCCCAGACCCCTCCAGCAACCTGCCCGCCCCCTCCCAGATCCCTTCTCAAGAGAGAACGCAGGCCATTGGCATGGTTCCCCTCCGGGTCAATCCGCCCCTGCCGCCTTTCTCGCGGATCGGCCTCAGCGGCGAAATCTCGACGCTCGGCGGCCAGGCCCAGGTGGCCGTCAACATCAACAAGGTCTTCAACCTGCGCGGCGTTGGAAACTACTTCCCTTACTCCACCACCTTCACCGTCAACGGCTTCAACACCACCGCCAACATCCGCCTGGCCTCTGCCGGCGTCATGCTTGACAGCTTTCCCTTCCACAACGGATTCCGCATCAGCAGCGGCGCTCTCATCTATAACATCAATCGCGCCACGGCCACGGTCGCCGTGCCCAGCGCCACCAGCTTCAAGCTCAACGGTGACACCTACTACTCAGCCACCGCCAGCAGCCTCACCGGCGCCACGCCCATCAGCGGAACCGCCACTCTCGGTCTGCACAGCATAAGGCCCTCCTATGTCGTCACGGGCGGCTGGGGCAACATCATTCCCAGGGATAGCCACCACTGGTCCTTCCCGGTCGAGGTCGGCGCCGCTTTCATCGGCACCCCCGCCCTCGCCGTCAATCTCAACGGATGGGTCTGCCTTGACCAGGCACAGACCGCCTGCTACAACTTTGCCACCGATCCCGCCGCCGCCACCGCTCGAACCGACCTGCAAACCCAGGTCACCAAATGGCAAAATGACATGGCGCAGTTCAAGGTGTACCCAATCGTCTCGTTTGGCGTCGCCTACAACTTCAAAATTCGCTAGCACTTTGCATCGATCAAAAAAAAGGGTCGCTCCCCATCGGGAAGCGGCCCTTCTTCCTTGCGCCCCGATCGGCTTTTCAACCCAATCCAGCAATCAGGCCGGGTGCCCCAGGTCCCGCGTTTGGGACCTGCGATCGCACACGCCCCGCCCTGCCAACAATTACCCCAGCAACTCCCCAACCAGACCCGGAGCCGCCGCCAGCGCCGCATCAATCTGCGCCTGGTCTTTTCCGCCGGCCTCCGCAATCTCAGGCTTGCCGCCGCCTGAGCCGCCCACCAGCTTGGCCACCGCGCCCACCAGCTTGCCTGCCTGGATGCGCTTCACCAGCCCCGGCGTCACCCCGGCGATGATCGCCACCTTGTCTTCAGCCTGCGCGCTGGCCAACACCACCACGCCCTCGCCCAGCTTCTGCTTCAGGTTGTCCACCAGCGTGCGCAGTTGGCCGCGCTCCAGTTGGTCGGCGCGATGCACCAGCACCTTCACGCCCTTCACGTCCACAGCCCGCGCAACAGCCTCGTCCAGCCCGCCCGCCGCCGACTTCATCCGCGCCTCTTCCAGCTCGCGCCTCAGCCGCTTCAGCTCGTCTTCCTGCGCCGCCATCTTCCCGCGGAACGCCACCAGCAGATTGTCGGTCGAAGGCACCAGCTGCCCCGCATACTTCGACAGCTCAAAGTCCTCGCGGAACGTCGCCAGCGAGCCCAGCCCGCTGATCGCCTCAATCCGGCGAACACCCGACGAGACTGAACCCTCGCTCACAATCTTCAACAGCCCGATCTCGCCCGTGGCGCCCGTATGCGTGCCACCGCACAGTTCGGTCGAGAACCCGTCCGACAGCTTCACAACGCGAACCTTGTCGCCGTACTTCTCGCCGAACAGCGCCATCGCGTGGTACTCATTCACGGCCACATCGATCGGCACATCTTCCAGCGTATCCACCTGCGCGTTGGCCAGCACCTCGCGGTTCACGATGCTCTCAATCTCTTCCAGCTCTTCGTCGGCAACTTGAGCAAAGTGAGAAAAATCAAACCGCAGCCGCTCTGGATGCACCGCCGACCCCGCCTGCTTCACATGCGGTCCCAACACCTGGCGCAGCGCCGCATGCAGCAAGTGCGTCCCCGTATGATTCCGCCGGATCGAGTTGCGCCGCTCGCCATCCACCACCGTGCGCACATGATCGCCCACCGCAAGATCCTGCTTCAGCAGCGCCCTGTGCGCGCGCACACCCTGCACGGGAAGAACGCAGCCTTCAACCTCGGCAACCGTCGAGTTGCCATCGGGTGAAAGCAACTGCCCCGTGTCGCCCACCTGCCCGCCCGAGTCGCCATAAAAACTCGTCTGGTCCAGCACAACATCCACCACATCGCCGGCCTTGGCCGCGGGAACGCCCGCGCCATCCTTGACGATCGCCAAAACCTCCGCCCGTGCGATCAGCTCCTTATAACCAACAAACTCCGTCTTCTTCAGCTCGCGATAAGCCGGGCTGGCCGACTTCTGGCTCCCGCCCTTCCAACTCGCCCGCGCCCGCGCCTGCTCCTCGGCGCGCGCGGCCTCAAAGCCGGCTTCGTCGAACTTCACGCCGGCATCGCGCGCCGCATCCACCATAAAGTCCAGCGGCAGCCCGAAGGTCTCGTAAAGATGAAAAGCCTTCTCGCCGTCAAAGTTGCCTTGCAGCTCTTCGTTCAGTCGAGTCAGCCCGATCTTCAGCACGCGGTCAAACTGCTTCTCCTCGGCCTCCACCACCTTGGCCACGCGCGCCGCCGAGTCAGCCAGCTCCGGATAAGCGCCCACCATGAGGTCGCGAACGGCGTAGACCATCTCGTAAAGGAACGGCTGCTCCTGCCCCAGCAGCCGGCCATGCCGAATCCCGCGCCGCAGAATCTTCCGCAGCACATACCCGCGCCCTTCATTTGAAGGCAGCACGCCGTCGTTGATCAGAAACGTCGCCGCCCGCGCATGGTCTGAGATGATTCTCAGGCTGGCATTGCCCGTCAGTTCAGCTAACTCCGCTCCCTTGGCTAACCCCGCTAACTCCGCTGCCCTCTCAATCAGCGGCGTAAACAAATCCGTCTCAAAGTTCGAAACCTTCCCTTGCAGCACCGCCGCCACCCGCTCCAGCCCCATGCCCGTATCGATCGAGGGCTTGGGCAGCGGGGTCAGCTTATAAGCCGTCTTGCCCTTCGCGTCGGTCACCGCTGAGCGGTCAAACTGCATGAAGACCAGGTTCCAGATCTCCACATACCGCGCGTCGTCCTTGCCGAACGGCAGGTCCACGCCAGCGGTCTCGGCCGCCTCCATGCCCATGTCATAGAAAATCTCAGAGCACGGCCCGCAAGGCCCCGTCTCGCCCATCTGCCAGAAATTATCCTTAAGCCCGTACTGGTGGATGCGGCTCTTGGGAACGCCCGCCTTCACCCAGAACTCCTCGGCCTCGTCGTCGCGTGGCACCCCGTTCTCCGGGTCGCCCTCAAAAATCGTCACATACAGCCGGTCCTTCGGAATCCCCAGCCACTCCGGGCTCGTCACCAGCTCCCAGGCAAACGCAATCGCATCCTTCTTGAAGTAGTCGCCAAAGCTGAAGTTGCCCAGCATCTCAAAGAACGTATGATGCCGCTTGGTAAAGCCAACATTCTCAAGATCGTTGTGCTTGCCCCCCGCGCGCACGCACTTCTGCGAGGTCGTCGCCCGCGCGTAGTTCCGCCGCTCCGCGCCCAGAAACAGATCCTTGAACTGGTTCATCCCGGCGTTGGTAAACAGCAGTGTCGGGTCGTTGGCTGGCACCAGCGACGAGGAGTGCACACGCCGGTGCCCCTTCGTCTCAAAAAAGCGCAGAAATGTCTCGCGTATCTCGTTCCCGGTAAGGCTCTTCATGGCTCTATCAGTGTAATTGGGTGCGGCTTGGATGCGCACCCCAGCCCTCTACTCCTCCACCGCATCCTCGTCCAGATTCTCCAGCGCCGCCAGCGCCTCGTCCGGCACATCCCACTGCCGCAGAATCTTGTAGATCACCCCGGTTGAGAACCCCGCCGTCACCAGACGGCGCATCACCCGCGCCGCGTCTTTGGGGTTTTCCGGCTTCCTGATTCGCTTCCGCTCCAGGTGTTCCCGCGCCAATGCCTCTTCATTCGTATCGGCATACCGCGCCTCCACGGTCTCCCGCACAATCTCCGCCGCCACGCCCTTCTGGCTCAGCGCCTGCTTCACCCGCCGCTGGCCCAGCTTCTCGTTCTGCTGCCGCAGCCGCGCATAGGTCTCGGCAAACGACTGATCGTCCAGGTACCCGTACTCCCGCAGCCGCGCCACCACTTTGGCGATCACCGCCTCGCCCGCCGCCCCCTGCTCCACGCGGCCATGCATCAGCCGCCGCAGCTCGCTCTCTGAGCGCATCTGCCGCCCCAGCGCCTTCACGGCAAAGTCGTAAAGGCCCGCTTCGTTCAGGGGTTCGGGTTTCTTCTTCGGGCGGCCAAAAGCCATGGCGCTTACTCCAGCGGGACCAGCAAATGAAACCGGCGGGTCCGCCTCCAACGATAGTCCATGAAGTCGCTGTCGAGGGTGAGAATTTCGCCGGTGCCCAGCTGGTCAGCCATCGCGATCAGGCAGGCGTCGGCAAAGTCACACGGCGTGTCGCGATATTTCGCCATCAGCCTGGCAACCTCCGGAGCGCAATCGCTGAGCCGGAAAGCAACGATGAGCGCGCCCTGCTGCACACTTGCCAGGATTGCTTTGACAGCAGGCTCAGCGTGGTTAAGAAGGTGAAGCGCTTCCGTGATGCACGCTTCGTTTGTGAACAGCGGGCCAGCGATGGAGTTGTAGGCGGCTTTGCAGCGCGCGTGCCCTCGTTCGCGGTCGTTGAACAGGGCAACAAAGAAACTCGCGTCGGCGAGCACTGGCGCACCAGACGTGCGGAACTTTACCAATCCCATCTACCCTTGCCCTGCTTGTCCACGCGCCACTTTTTCCCAAAGCCTGCCATGTGCTTCTTGTTCGTCGCCAAATCGCCGGGGCCAAAACTGACGCAGCCTATGCCGACCAATCGCGGGCTCGGTTTGGGCTTCTGCTGTTCGGCCACTTCCCGCAGGGAATTCCGAACCGCCTCGGACGGAGTCCAGCCATTCTCGCGCACCAGTTGCTTCAGCGCCGCCTCCGACTCCTTGTTCAACCGCACCTGTACCGTCGCACTCATCTGCCTATTGTAGTACAAGTCTTCTGTTTGTACTACACGCCATCCCCTGTTCCCTATTCCCTGCTCCCTGCCTTTCCCGTCCATTCATCCACCCACGCATTCACCGTCTTCCACCAAAGCTGCGAGTTCTGCGGCTTCAGCACCCAGTGCCCCTCATCCGGGAAGTAGAGCATCTTGCTCGGCACCTTCAGCAGTTGCAAGGTGTCAAACAGCTGAAAGCCCTCGCTCACATCCAGCCGGTAATCCAACTGCCCATGCACCACCAGTGTCGGCGTCTTGAAGTTCTTCGCCGCCAGCATCGGTGAAAATTTGCGGAACGGGTTCTCCGCATCCGGCTTGCCGTAGTAGTCCCACGGATGCCCCTTAAACTCCCACGTGTTGAACCAGTCCTCTTCCGTGGAGCCGAAGGCCGACTCGGCATTGAACATGCCGTCGTGGCTCACAATGCACTTGAACCGGTCCGTATGCCCCAGCACCCAGTTCGCCATGTAGCCGCCGTAGCTCGCCCCCAGCGCGCACTCGCGCGTCTTGTCGATAAACGGGTAGTGCTGTTCGGCATAGTCCAGGCCCTCCATCAGATCGGTGAACGGCTTGCCGCCCCAGTCCCCGTTCACGCCATCCACAACGGTCTGCCCATATCCGGTAGACCCGCGCGGATTGATCATCACCACCACATAGCCGTATGCGGCGAAGAGCTCTTCGTTCCAGCGATAGCTCCACATATCGCCCCAAGCCCCCTGCGGCCCGCCATGAATCAAGAACTTCACCGGATACTTCTTTGCCGGGTCAAAGGCCGGCGGCCGGATGATAAATCCCTGTAACTTCGTCTTGTCGGCAGCAGTGAACCAGAAGGATTCCATCTTCGGCAGATCGAGCTGGGCGAGGAGCGCGTCGTTGAGATGGGTGACAAGTTTGGGCTCGTAAACGGATGGCGAAATCTCTTTACTCGGCTTGCTGGAGTCGATCGACACCTGGATTGTATGAACGTCATCGTCCATCTTTAAGGCATCGCCCAAAACAACCTCGGACGGGCGATCTACCCTCATGAGCGTGCCAAGGATGTGTGGGAATCCGTTCGTTGAAATCAGTTGGGGACTGCTCCATTCTCCAAGGGTCTTGCCAAACCGCTTCAGTTCGTCGTCGGTAACGTTGATGAGATAGACCGGAGCCTCTCCTTTATCGCCAGAGACAAACAGAATGTGCTCTGAACCATCCCATGCAAATTCGTCCACCCAGTTATCAAAGTTCGCGGGTGCCCGATTCGGATGCCTTGCATCTTTCAATACGTCCTTGGTCGTCATCGTCGCACGGTCATAAAGCATCAACCGGAACTTATCGCTCTCATAGCCGGCCCGTGCCTGCGATCGCCAGGCGAGATACTTCCCATCCGGCGAGTAAGCGGGGTTGAAGTTGCCCCCGGCGGATGTAGAGACTTTCACCGGTTTGGCCGCCGGGTTGGTCAGGTCAAGCGTAAAGATGCTGGCGCTGGTGGAGATGGCCGGTTCGGGATCGAGGTTCTCGGTGAAGGCCAGCTCCTTTGAGTCGGGCGCAAAGGCGAAGCCTCCTCCGCCTCCCAGCGAAAACGGTGGAACATCGTGCGGATCGTTCGGCGTGAGATCGCGCAGCGCGCCGCTCTCCACCGAAAGCAGAAACAGGTGGGACCGCTTTGGTCCGGTGTAGTGGTTCCAATGCCGGTATAAGAGGTGTGTGAACACTAGCGCCTTCACCTTGCTCGCTGCCTGCGCCGCATCTCTTTCTGAATTGCACTTATCACCGGCGCCGCCGTCGTCAGGACTGATCGCCGGGCAATCCGGATACACATCGGAAGTGAAGACCACGGAGCGGCCATCGGGCGACCACAGGGCGTTGTCGGCTTCGGTGGAGATGGCCGTCAGCTTCTTTGCGTTGCTCGCGGTTCCGGTGGCCGTGTCAAACTTCGCCAGCCAGACCTGCTGCGAGCCATTTCGGCTGGAAAGGAAGAGCACGGAGTGCCCGTCGGCCGCAAACTGCACGCCGCTGTCGCCGGCCTCTGCCACGGCGAGCTTCTGCGGTTGTCCCCCCGCAATCGCCTGCACCCACAGCTCCGCTGTTTTAGTGTTTTGGTTGAGATCAACGGTAGTGACGGAGTAAACCAGCCACCTGCCATCGGGCGAAACCGCCGTCTCGCCCAGCCGCTTCATGGCCATCATGTCCTCGAAGGTCATCGGGCGCCTGGCCTGCGCAAAGCCCGCGGCGGCCACAACCAGAACAAAAAACAACGTCAAAATCTTTTTAAACATGACAATTCCTCATCCGCGCCCTGAGACTTTCAGGTTCGACGCGAAGGAAAAGTGTACACCGGTGCCTGGGATGGTGGTGGGCTATGCGGATTGCAGTTCAAGAATGATGGCTGCGCCACGCGGATCAAGGTTCACCGCCGAGGCGTGGCCATTATTGTCGCGCAGAATCGTGGCGCAGAGGCTCAACCCCAACCCCGCAGTCTCTCCCGCGGCCTGCGCAGGAACAAAGGGATCGAACGCGCGCTCAGGCTGCAGGAAGCCGGCGCCGGAGTGCGCCACGAGTATCTGCACGTGATTGGCCTCGGCGGCAGCCTCAATGCGAATGGTCCTGTCCTGCGATTCCCGGCCGTTCTCATCGGACTCCTGCCGATCCACCGCCTCCATCGCAAATTGCAGGCAGTGCAGCACTGCTTGCCGCAACTGCTGTGCATGACCAAGAACCCTGGGCAGACCGGCAGCGATGTTGATCTGGAAGTCGATCGAGCGCTGCAGGAACTCGCTGCGGTGAAGCTCTTCCAGATCGGCCAGCAACTCGGCCACGGACACCGCCGCCAGCGGGTCCCCCTTCGATTGCGCAAAACGGGTCAGGCTTTCCAGCGTGGCCCGCATGCGGCGAGCCTCGGCCAGAATTGCATCCACGCCCCGGCGCTCCTGCGCGTCAAGATTCGAGTTTTCCTCAAGCAGCGAGGCGTAACCCAGAATCACGGTGAGCGGATTGTTCAACTGCTGCGAGACGTTGCTTGCGAGCTGCCCCAGGCCGGCAAAGTTCTCTGAGTCGATCAACTTCTCCAGCATGATGGTCTGTCCGCGCACAGCTTGCAGGCGGGTGGTAAGCATCTCGACGGGCAGCAGATCGTCGGCGCGGAGCGGGTCTGCCTGGTTGCGCATGCCCGCCAGCAGCAGCGCCCCTTCCGTAGCCGAACGGCCCACCATGGGCACGGCCAGAGCTGAAGTGAATCCCAGCCGTTTCAGATCGTCGCCGGGAACCAGCCACGGGGCAAGATTGAGTTCGAGAGCCTGGCTATGCTCGATGGCGAGCGGAGCTGAGCCGGGAGCAAGAAATCCATTGCCGGGAATGCGCGCCGCCATTGTGTCGAGTGCGGCCACGATCGCGGGTCCAAGGCCTGCGGCCCCGGCCAGGCGAAAACGGCCGGCGCTGCGCACCAGCAGGGCAATCTGCGCAAACCGGCTATGCGTCGCCACAGTCTGGCAAATCTCGCTGGCCTGACGGTCGAAGTCCTCAACCGTGCGTCGCGAAAGTACCAGATTCGAGTAGGCCTCCAGCTCCAGCCGGGCTCTCCGTTCGCGCTCCTGCGCGGCGTGATTGATGGCCAGCTGGTCTTCCAGCGCCAGCACGATCATGCCCAGCGCCGCCACCACCTTGCCCATCACGATAATGCGGCCCAGATTCAGCGCCAGGACCGGGTAGAGGCTGAGCTCAGGCACCAAGGTGAACATCGAGAGCGACCAGCAGGTAAAACCCAGCACGCTCAGAACCACGCCCGGAGAGAAGCGGCGGAAGACGTAAACCAGCAGCAAGGCGGTCATCAGCTGGTTGGCGCACTCCACCAGCGTCAGCGGCGTGGCCGGCCCCAGCGAGATGCAGATCCAGAGCGCCAGCCCACCCAGCGTGATGCAGAGGCCGGCCCCCAGCCAGCGCGGCATGCTCCCTTTAGCCGCGCCCCAGAACAACCCTGCAATCAGCGAGATGGCGCCCAGTGCGGGAAATGCAAATGCCAGCGGCCCGGCAGGCGCAACTCCGTGGAAGACGCCGTGAAGCAGAAAGGCGTAGGCAACCAGTGGAATGGCGTAGGGGACCACATAGAGAATCTGAAAACGGCCAATCCTGAACCGAAGCGGCGAAAGCGAAGCAAGAAAAAAAGCAGAGCCGATCTGAATCGCCATCTGCCCGCTCGCGGCCAGCCATGGATGGTCAGCGACCAGAAGGTGCCACGGCCCCAGCCTGTAGGTCGTCACCATGCGCACCACGGCAAACAGGAATCCCAGGAACCAGAGCAGGGTGCGGGTGTCTCTGAAGCGCAGGTAGAGCTGCCCGAATGCGGGCAGCAGAAGCGCCGTGAGCACCAGCGCAACAACCTGGTAAGAGTCCGACATCGATACGGTAAATCTCCCGGATTCTGTTGCTAAACCCTATCGGCGCCCTTGCCGCGCACAGTGACTTTGTGTTGACGAAGAACAGTCCCGATCCGCTATGCTCCGAATGCCGGCCAGACGCTTTCGCAACCGGATGCACAGGCCGCGCCTTGATCCTCAACCAACCCGTCGCGGAAGTCCATGCGTCTAATGTTGTAGACAATGAAGCAGAGATTCGCCCCCGTCAGGCCCCCCGATCGGGCATGGCCGAGTGCCGGGGCAGTGCCAATCCGAGAGCATTGGGGAGAAAAAAGTGCGAAACAGAGGGTGGATGATCGTTCTGCTGGCCGCTGGCTGCGGCCTGGCTGCCGCGGCGCAGGGCAAAGACAGCTTTACCCCCATGGCCCTCGACTCCGGCTTTGGGCCCATGGACATCTCTGAGCCGGCTACGCCCTCAGAGCAGATCATCAAGCAGTTTGCCGCCAAGGAGAGCGAGTTCCAGCAGGCGCTGAACCACTACACCTATCGCCGCATTGCCCGCGTGCAAACCATCGACGACGACAACAAGGTAGACGGCGAGTGGTACGAGGTGGACGACGTCGTCTTCGACTCCACCGGTGCCCGCATGGAGAAAGCGGTCTTTGCGCCAGAGAGCAGCCTGCGCCGCGTGCAGATGTCGCCCTCCGATCTGCAGGACATTCAGCGCGGCTATCCGTTTGTGCTCACCACGGAAGAGATCCCCAAGTACAACCTGAAATATATCGGCCGGCAAAAAGTAGACGAGGTCGATTGCTACGTCTTCGATGTGAGCCCCAAGGTGATTGAGAAGAAGCAGCGCTACCTGCAAGGCCGCATCTGGGTCGACGCAACCGACCTGCAGATCGTAGTGACCGACGGCCGCATGGTGCCCGATGACACCCGCAAAGGCAGTGAAGATCTGCATCCGCCCTTCATGACCTGGCGGCAGCAGGTAGACGGCCACTACTGGTTCCCGGTCTACACCAAGGGCGAAGGCATTCTCCACTTCAGCGGCGGCAACGGCTACATGGGCGAAGACGTCCACATTCGCGACACCGTCAAGTACTCCGACTACAAGCGCTTCGGCTCAACCACCAAAATCCTCTACGAGGGCCAGGACATCACAAACCCCCAGCCGCAGAAACCGGCCGAGAAGCCGAAGAAGTAGCTTCCCAGTCGAAGCCTCAGTAGAAGAGATACTTCCGCCACCGGTCGTCGCCCCGGCCCAGCATCCTCATGATCTGCCGCGAAGTGTGCAGCGAGAACGGCCGCGGCTCGCGCATCAGCGCCATGTCGTCAATCTCGTGCAGCATGCGGTTGCCCTTGCGGCGGTTGCACGAGTGGCAGCAGGCCACCAGATTCTCCCAGGTCGAGTTGCCGCCGCGCGACCGGGGAATCACGTGGTCGAGCGTCAGATCGCCCGATGCGAGCACCACGCCGCAATACTGGCAGGCGTTGCGATCCCGCAGCAGAATGTTCTTCCGCGAAAGGGCCCGCGTCTGGTACGGGATGCGGCGGTACTCAAGCAGGCGAATCACCGAGGGCATGGCCATGCGGCTGCGCTGGGCATGGAGGGTCATGCCGTGCTCTTCCTCGGTGCGCGCGATGCCCTTCAGCACCAGCACCAAAGCGCGCCGCGCCCCGCAGATGTTGATCGGCTCATACGAGGCATTCAGCACCAGAACCGGCATCTGCAAAATCAGCCCGGACTGTGCGGCCAGGTGTTCCCTTGGCTCGCCGCTCGACGCGGCTCGTGCGATGGACTTCTGCTTGCGTGCATGAATCATGGCTTTTCCCAGCGACATCTCTTATCCCCTCGTCAAAAAGATGGTTGGTCGTGCGATGAAATGCGAACTGCTCCTTGCAAGGTTGAGGCCAGCGCGTGGCTGGATAGTCCCGGATTATCTTCCGGCTGCATGGCCCGGGAGTCGAAGCGGGTTTCATGCATGCGGCGCGCCCTGGCCAGCGTGGCCACCCACACTGAGGCTGCTCCGGCCCGCTGCAAAGCCAGTGCCGCCGAGCGAGCCGTCGCGCCCGTGGTCAAAATGTCATCGATGAGCAGCACGTGCTTCATGGTGACGGCGGCGTGGTCTGAAACCGTAAAAGCTCCGCGCACATTCAGCCGACGCTGGTGGGTGGTCAGCCCGGCCTGGCTCTCAGTAGGCCTGAGCCGCATCAGGGTGCTTGAGGCCAGCGTCAGCTTCCAATCGGGATGGCTCTTGCGCAGAAAGCCCAGCGCCTCCACAGCCAGCGATCGCGCCTGGTTAAACCCGCGCTCCGCATGCTTGGCGCGATGCAGCGGCACGGGAACCACCAGCAACTCCGCCGGCGCTTCCCCTGCCAACTGGGCAATGGCCATGGCCAGCATCCGGCCAAGGCCGCGGGCGGCCGGGTACAGCCGGTCATACTTGAGCGCGTGAATCACCGCCTTCATGCGGCCCTCGTACAGCCCGAAAGCCACGGCGCGCACAAAGGGCGGCGGAGCCAGCCGGCAGCCGCGGCATAACGGTGCGGCCGCCTCCGGCGCAGGCGAGCCAAGCGTGTCGCCGCAGCGAAAGCAGGCCGGGCCGCTCAGGGCAGGAAACTCAGTCCAGCAAACAGCACAAATTGGCGCGGAAGAGAGATGCGGCAGAGGGGAGCCGCAGAGAGAGCAGAAACCAGGCAGCAGGGCGCAACCAATCGCGTCCATGGGACTTCGAAGCACGCGGGCCACGGCGCGCCAACGGGAAGTCTCCGATGGCGGAACGTCGAACGTCAGTGAACCGGAGTCCCTGCGGAAGACGCACCTCACTTGAAGGCGGCAAGGCTTGGCACGGGCCGCCTTGCGCACAGTATACCCGCACCGACGCTGAGATTCCATGCCAATTCAATGCAGCAGGACAGCCTGCGCCGATATTCACGCAGCGTTGATCACGCGGCCCTGAGCCGTGCCCCGATGCGCAACCAACCAAGATAGTCACCGCAATCCCTCCCCGGTCCAGAACAGGATGAGATGGCAACCTCGCCTGCATCGGGCTAGGCTTGTTTGTCCGCTTCGCTCGCGGCAGCCAGGCGATCGCCCACATCCTTCAGCGCGTCCTTCAGCTTGCCCTCGGCAATCTCCGCCTTGCCCTTCAGTTGTTGAACCGTCCCCTTCACTTCGCCCTGCAGGTCGCCCGTCGACTCTCCTACCATGCGCCTTGCGGTTCCAACCATCTCGTCTACAGCGCCCTTCACTCGTTCCTGATTCATCGGTACTCCTTCAGAAAGTGCAAGATATCAAGCCGGTTTGGAGACGCCAGGCAATGCCGGCATCTCGAGTGCGATTGCGTCCGGAGCGGGCAGCCTCAGAGTGCGGGCCCTCACAAGATTGATCCTCAGCGTGAACAATGCCACCGGAAGAATGATCTGGATCAGTTGCATGCCTCAAGTTACGCATGCCCCGCGGGCCGCTGCTGTACCGGACGGACCACAAGCGCGCCCCACTCCGATTTCGTCTTGCATTTGCGGTCGTGCCGGGCAGCCTCGGCCAGCTCTATTCCTTTGCGGATGGGCGCGGCGCGCGCGCCTGACGCTCGGTCCAGGTGGTCTTTATCTTTTCGTAAGTGGCCTGCATCTCATCCAGTTCCAGGTCGGTGAGTCTCTCGATATCGATCATCTGATCGCGGGCCTTATCCATGGCCCGGATCAGTTCATTCACCTTCAGGTTAATGGCCCGTGAATCGCGGTTCTGCGTGTTCTGGATCAGAAAGACGAGCAGAAAAGTCGCAATGCCCGTTCCCGTGTCAATGGTCTGCGCCCAGCTTACTGAGAAGTGAAAGATCGGCCCGGTGGCAATCCACGCCAGCACAAAAATACCCGCGCCCAAAAACGCCCACGTCGATCCCAGCCACACGCTGGCCGCCGCGGCAAACCGCCCAAAATGGTCGTGCACGGTCCGAGGCGTTGCCTCAATCGCTGACTTCTTCATTTCCCTGGCCTCAAGGTCCCGTCCATGCCTTGACCTTATGCTCCCGGTGCAGAGCTGCCTGTACCAGAAAGGCCAGAAGGCCGCACCCAGCGTTGGGCGCGGCCTTCTGGCCTTTCACATCGATGGCAATGCGCCAGTCTATTGCTCCACAAAGGCGACGGCTTCTGTCTTCTCCACATTGCCTGCTTTGTCAGTGCTGTAGAAAGTGATCTGGTAGGTGCCGGGCTGGTTTGTCTGAAATGGCTTTGTATACCCCTGCACGGCGCCATTGTTGATTTGGTAAAGGGTGTAGTAGACACCGCTCAGATCGTCAGAGGCCTTGAGCGTGACGGTGACCGGGCCCTTGTAGTTTGTGCCCTTCTTGCTTCCGGAGAGTGAAGCGGAGGTGGTGGGCGCAGTCATGTCGATGTTGACGGCGATCGACTGTTGCGCTTCAATGTTGCCCGCATTATCCACTGAGAAGTAGGTCAACTTGTGTTTGCCTGGAACCTGGACCATGACCGGGTTGGCGTAGAGTGTGCAGAGCGCCGGCGACTGCACCGTGCAGCCGGCGTTGTCCAGCCCGGCATAGGTCGCGGTTACCCCGGAAGCGGTCCCCGGTGAATTCTGACCCTTCGGCGCAATTCCCGGATCGGTGGCCGTGAGGGCGTACCCCACGGGCGTGTTGTGCCAGTCAAAGAGATTGCCGCGCGGAAAAAACGTGGCCTGGGTAATGGGCGGCACGGTGTCATAGCAGACCGGACCATACCCCTGATCAGCGGGGGATGCGACGCCGGAGTTGTCCCAGGCGCGGATATGCACGGTATGGCAGCCCTGCCCGCCTGCCGCGCTCAGGTGAAGCGAGCCGGTGGTGGTGGGGCTCTGCGGACCGGAGTAAAACGAGTTGCCCGCCCCGGGCGTGATTTCGCTGACCGGGTCGCCCGGATCCACGTCCCACAACGCCGTGTAGCCGGCCACGCCGATCGGCGGATGGGCCACGTCGCTGGTGTCGGCGATAGTCCATGAGACGCGTTGATCAAAGTTGTACCAACGGCCGGTGGTTGGGCCGGTATAGGTCACAACCGGCCAACTGGCATCTCCGGCAACCCAGTGGTTGAAGCTCCACGCCAGTTGCAGCATATTGGCCGTGCCCCAGCCAGTGGCGTAATCGTAGCCGGCGGCGGCGCAGGTGGGGGGAATCCCGGCCTGCACCATGGCGTCGTTCGATACGCATCCCCCCAGGGTGTCGTAAAGCGGGTAATGCGGCGCAAAGCTGGGGTTCAGCGCCTCGTGGTAAAGGCTGAAGTTCGGCACGCCCAACGGGGCGCAGGCCACCCCGCTGCCGCACGTGGACCCAATGATGCTGCCGATGTAGAGAAGGTAGGCGTTCTCCTGGGCAAAGAAGCCCGCCACCTCAGGCGTAGCGATACTGGTGCCGCCTATGCCCCGGAGGGCGCCGTTATAGTAGTAAATCTGCTGAGGATAGGCATTCAGCGCCATATCCGGAACAGCGCGCGAAGTGTTCGCCATCCCGGTCTGATACGACGGAACCGGCCAGTGCGCGCTTTGCCCGCCGGTCGATCCTCCATTGTTGTTCTGGCATGATCCCGGTGCCACGCTGCCCGTCCACGCAAGCTCAGTGCTGTACGTGCCATCGGAGTTCAAAAACAGTTGAGTGCCGCCCACGGCAAGCACTTCAGGGTCCGAGGCGGGAGCATTGAGGATGCGGTGCGCGGGGCTATTGGAGGCGCAGTCGGTCGTGTAGCCCTGGTCGCCGCTTGCCACCACCATCGTCCATCCCTGCCCGGCCATGGAGTCGAAGATCGCGTGCCATGAATCCATCGTGCCCGTGTCCACTCCATATCCCTCGGCGGAGCCCCAACTCACAGACAGCACGCGGGCGTTGCTGTCGCTCAGAATGTGGTTATAAATGTCGGTAAAGGTGCTGTTCCAACTGTTCCAGCCCGCGTAGACCCAGATATGCGCCGTATTGGCCGAGGAACCAAAGCCGTTCGAGGTCGCGGTCGTCCATTCCGTGTCCAGTGTCGTCTCTGTTCCGCAGCACGACGGGCTGATAAAGCCATAGCCGTTCACGTTCACCTGCGTGATGTTTGCCGACAGGTACGGGAACTGGTGCAAAAAGCCATTCACGTCGCTGTTGCTGAAGTTTCCCGCCGTCGCTATCGCGATGGACGACTCCACCGGAGAGCCTCCCGCAACATGGTTGGGGTTGCAGCAGTGGCCAAGCGCCTGAAGCGCGTTGTAGTCGTAGGCCTGCGAGCTATACAGATCCCTGGGGTCGAAGAGCCCGCGCGTGAACTCCGGCTGGGCTTTCGCTAGCGGATGAGGACGGTAACTTCCGTCCCCGTCGCTGCGAATCGACTCTCCCACCACATGCACGGGCCCCGGAACATAGTCGGGCCACTTGGTTTCGCTTCCGCCGTCCTGGCTGGCGTGCATTCGCTGGATGCTGTTCATTCCCTGCACGGAGTAAACAATCCCATGCAGCCCGCCAGGCAGCAGGGGGTCGCGATCGTTCGAGAAATCCAGCTCCGCGCCCACCTGGTAGCGGTTGATGGTGACGCCAAATGCCCTTTCAATGACGCCCGCGGGCGCTTCAAGATCCACAATCAGCCGGTTGGCAAAGCGGTTGGTGACCGTAAGCCCCTGGCTCAGTGCCCAATCCACCACATTTTGCTCATCCTGGGTGGAAGGGGCAAAGCGCGCGTTCCACTCCGCCGGCGAAAGAAAGTGATGGAACTCGGGCGATCCCGGAGTGTTGATCTCCTCGATGAGCTGCTCTTCCTCGGCAAGGTGAGGCGGCTTGACCGCCAGCACCAGCCGCAGTTTCTGTTCGGGGCTATAGTGGCCAACGAACCTAGCTGTGCCATCCCGCAACTGGGCTGGCGTATTCCCAATCAAAGGCCTGGCTGCCTCCTGCTCCTGGGCAAGAACCGGCAGCATCGCAGCAAGGCAAACCAGCAGAACCCGCGCAACTCGGCCCAAAGCCGCGGCAAGCACGGCAGAGAATGTTGAAGGCGCGGAGTTCATTGAGCAATTGCCCAATGTTGGCAATGCCGGCGGATGCGCGTTCCTGCTCGCGCAGAGACTGTGTGGATGGAGCATTCGGTGACCTCCCCTTGCATTTCGAGAGAATGAAGAAGGAAGAATGGGAAGTCGGGGTTAATCTTCCGCTCGTAGTTCAGAGGGTGTCAAGCAGGAAATCGTTGAATTTATGACTGCGTGGGCATCGGAACAAAGCGCCGCAAACGTTCAGCGTGGGAATGGGCGAGGCCTGGCGCAGGTGTGCCTGGCCCGCGGGCCGGCCTTCTGCCATCCAATCACCGGCGAAAGGCCAGAGCCCGTCTTCGAAAATCTCGGGCAGGGGGCGGGGCGAGTTCCCATGCGGCCACGAACCCGCCCCGCAGGCAAGCTTTCGCTAAAACACGCCGGCCAGGTACGCCTCTTTCGTGTGGTGCGTGTCGGCGGAGCCGCCGCACTCTGCCAACACCACCGGTGACAGCGTGATCACCGGGCAATGCGCGTGGGCCAGCACCTTATACACCACGCCGTGGCGGGTGATGGCCGCAAAGGCCGATGCGCCATGAGCGCCCAGCACAATCACATCCGCCTGCTGTGCCCGGCCCTGGTAAAGCAGCTCCTCCGTCGGGTCGCCGGGAACCACGATCGACTGCACCGTGATCCTGTCGCGAATCTCGGTTGGAACCATGCCCAGCAGGTCGTACTCAATCTGGTCGATGGTCCGGCCGGCAAGCACTTCAGCCCGCTCCTGGGGCCGGATCACGTGTTGCAGCACCAGCCGGGCGTTGTGCTGGGCCGCCAGTTCCGCGGCAAAGGCCACCACCGCATAGCTGGCCTCAAGCAGGCTCACCGCGCACAGCACCGTCTTGGTTGAAAAACTGCGCACCCCGCCGTCGATCACGTGCGGGCCGACAATATAAACCGGAACCCTGGCCGTGCGCAGCACGGCCTCAGCCACTGAGCCCACCAGCAGCTTGCCGATCGGGCCCGGAGAGTGCGTGCCCATCACCACACGGTCAATCTCCCGCTCGCGCAGGAACGCCAGAATCTGGTCAGCGGCCAGCCCGGGGCGCACCACAATCTCGCAGCGGACACCGGTCTCGCGCACCCGCTTTGCCATCGGCTCCAGATGCTGCATCTCGGTTCGAGCCGCGGCCGCATAGTCGTAGTAGCGGATTCCCGAGGTCTCGGATGCGGCCACCACCAGCGTGTCGTAGACGTGAAACAGGATCAGGTCCGCGCCAAACTCCGACGCCTGCGCCAGCGCGTAGGCAAAGGCTTTCTCATTGGCGGGGATCTCAGTGGCGAACAGGATGGTGGAGGGTTTGCTCCAACCCGGCTTCATTTGGGTGGCCATACGAACCTCCTGGAGGTGCGGCCATACTTTGGCAGACAGACATTGGGATTACGGTGCGCAGCCGCACAGGGCGAAGTGATTAAAATCACTCAGCCTGAGCCGAGCTGGCTCAGGCCTGCCGCGCCCATACCCCTTACTCTAGCCCTGGACCGGCGACCGTCCAGCCGCCTTCCTGACCAGCGAAAATATTCTGTTCCTGTTTTGGGATTCTGTCCAATTCCGAAAGTTTCCCGGGCAGATCCCAAAATGGCAAAAGATCAAAATGAAGTGATCCCAATCACATCCCGGCCCCCACCCACAATGGTCTTCTAAGGGCGAATCGTGGCGTTCCCCCGCCGCTGTTGATCCTCCTCCTCGGCAGGCACTCCGCGATTTTTTCTGGAGGTCTCATGCAACCCATGCACAATATCCCCGCCCGCGGCGGGTTGAACTTCGACGAAACCCCTTTCCTTGCCATCTGGGAAGTCACCCAGTCCTGTGACCTGGCCTGTAAGCACTGCCGCGCCGCCGCCCAGCCCATGGCCCACCCCGATGAGCTGTCCAACGCTGAAGGCAAAGCGCTGATCGACCAGATCGCCGAGATGGGCGTGCCCATCTTCGTCTTCACCGGCGGCGACCCCATGAAGCGCCAGGACGTCTTCGAGCTCATCAGCTACGCGGCCGGCAAGGGCGTCCAGGTAGCGCTCACCCCCAGCGCCACCCCCCTGCTCACCCGCGAAGCCATCTTCAAGCTCAAAGAGGCCGGCCTCGTCCGCCTCGGCATCTCGCTTGACGGCTCTACCCCCGAGATTCACGACAACTTCCGCGGCCTGCCCGGCGCCTGGGCGCGCACCATTCAGGCTATTGAATGGGCCAACGAGGCGGGCATCCCCATCCAGGTCCACTCCACCATCAGCCGCCACAATGCCGACGATCTCGATAACCTCTGCGCTCTCTTCGAAAAGCTGGCCATCGTCATGTGGAACGTCTTCTTCCTCGTTCCCGTGGGCCGCGGCCAGTTGGGCGATCTGCTCTCCGGCGAGGAGTTCGAGCAGGTCTTCGGCAAAATCTACGAGCTCTCCCACCGCGTCAGCTTCCAGATCAAGACGACAGAGGCCATGCACTATCGCCGCTACCTGCTCCAGCACAACCTGGAAGAGCGCAAGATGGGCCACGGCTCCGGCCATCCCGGCGCCGCCGCGGCCAACCACGTCTACGAGCCCGGCGCGCCCACGGCCGACGCCAAAACCCGCACCGCAAGCTGGGCCACCCGCCGCGTCAACGACGGCAAGGGCTTCATGTTCATCTCCCACGTAGGCAACGTCTATCCCAGCGGATTCCTGCCCATCCACGCCGGCAACATCCGCCAGACGCCCCTGGCCGAAATCTACCGCGAAGCGCCCATCTTCAAGTCGCTGCGCGATACCAGCCAGCTCGAGGGCAAATGCGGCGCCTGCGAGTACAAAGAGATCTGCGGCGGTTCCCGCGCCCGCGCCTACGCCCTCACCGGCGATCCGCTGGCCCAGGAGCCCTGCTGCATCTACCAGCCCAAAAACTGGGTCCCCCGCGAAGCCAACGAGCCCGCCGCCGTCTGCCAGCCCGAGCTTTATCCGCTGGTCAACATCTAAGGACTTCTAATCAGGTCGATGTTTTGAAAAAGCGCGGTTATAACAGCGCCGCAAGCCGCCAACTCACACAAAGATGGGCCGGAACATTCGGAGCAGACCTCCGAACCTTCCGGCCCATCTTTTGCTTTAGACGCTCGTCAGTGCCCGCCCGCGCCCACATCCACCTTCCCCCGGAACTTGCTGTAGACAAACACCACGTAGCAGACCGCAAGCGCCATCCCGAAGCCCCACCACGCCAGTCCCACCGCCAGCGTATGCGGTCCTGAAATCGCACTCGCCATCGTAATGTCCCGTTCCGCCCCGGTCGTCGCCGGCAGCAGCGTCGGATACAGTCCCCAGCACGCCCCCGCCAGCATAAAAAACAAATACCCGCACGAACAGAGAAACGCCTTCACCGGCTGCGTCTTGCTATTAAAAATCCACACGCCGGCCAGCGCGGCGATCACGCCCGCGGGAATCACAAAAGTCACCGGAAAATTGAAGTAGTTATTCAGGCTCGTCGGCCGCACCGCCACCGTCGCCACCAGGCTCAGAATCGTCAGCCCCGCCACAATCAACCAAAGCGGGTTCACAATCCGTCGCGCCCGCTGCTCCAGCTCGCCCGTGGTCTTGATTGTCAGCCACAGCGCTCCATGCAGCGTCAGCGCCGCCAGCGCCACCAGCCCGCCAATCACCGTGTACCAATCCAGAATCCCCGGATGCACCCCCGGCTGCCAGTTGGTCCACAGCGGCAGAAAGAAGTAGCCATCGGCCTGCAGCGGAACCCCGCGCAGCACATTCGCCAGCGCCGCGCCAAAAAAGATAGCCAGCAGTCCGCTCGCCAGCCCAAACACCCCATCCAGCAGCGCCCGCCACACCCCCACATCCACGTGGTTGCGCAACTCCACGCTCACCCCCCGCAGCACCAGCAGCCACAGCACAATCATCAGCGGCAGATAAAACCCGCTGAAGGCCGACGCATACAGCAGCGGAAACGCAAAATACAGCGTCCCCCCGCCGGCCAGCAGCCACACTTCGTTCCCATCCCACACCGGCCCAATGCTCGCCAGCGTGGTCCGCCGCTCGGCCTCATTGCGTACCAGGAACAAGTGCAGCACGCCCACGCCCAAATCGAAGCCGTCCAGCACCACATAGCCCACAATCATCACGGCAACCAGCCAGAACCAGATGAAACCCATCATGATGAAGCTCCCAACTCCGCAGCCGCGTTAACCTTCGTGACTCGCATGTGCCGCCGCCGCCTCCGGCCCGTTGCTGATCTCCCGGTAAATCAGCACCGTGAACAGCAACCCCAGCAGCGTATACAGCCCCATGAAGCCCAGCAGCGTAAACAGCCCGTTGCTTGCCGACACCGTATTCGAGTAGCCCTCGCTCGTCCGCATCAACCCATAGATCAGCCACGGCTGCCGGCCCAGCTCCGCCGTCATCCACCCAGCCGTGTTGGCAATATAAGGCAGCGGAAAACTCAGCAGCAGCGCCCACAGCGCCCAGCGCGCCGTGTGCAGCTTTCCTCGCCAAAGCAGAAACGCACTCACTATCATCAGCAACACAAACCACGTCCCCAGCCCGGCCATGATGTGGTACGCGTAGTAGAGCAGCGGCAGCGCCGTCGGCCACTGGTCCTTTGGAATCTGGTCCAGCCCCTTCACCTCTGCCTTCGTGGTTCCGTAGATCAGAAAGCTCAGCGCGTCGTTCACCACAATCGGGTTGTCAATCTCCCCGGTCTCTTCGTTCGGCTGGCCAATCAGCACCATCCCCGCGCCGTCCTCCGTCTTGAACAGCCCCTCCATCCCCGCAATCGCCGCCGGCTGGTTGCGCGCCATGTACTTGCCGTGCAGGTCGCCGGTAGGAAAGATAATCGCGACCGAAGCCACCACCCCTGCAATCACGCCCACCTTCAGAAAGATCCGCGCCTGCTCGGCCCTGTGCCCTTCCAGCAGATAAAAAGCCCCCACCGCGCTCATCACAAAAGCCCCAGTCACCACCGCTCCGGTCATGTTGTGCGCATATTGCAGCAGCGCCCAGGGGTTCAGCAGCAGTTGCCAAAAGCTCAGCACCTCAAATTGCCCGTTCGCCAGCCGGTCATAGGCCACCGGATGCTGCATCCATGCGTCGGTCACGATGATAAAGAACCCCGAGATCCACGATCCCGCAAACACCATCACCGCTGAGAACCAGTGCATCCGCTTCGAGATCCGCTTCTCGCCATATAAAAACAGCCCCAGGAACGCTGACTCCAGAAAGAAGCTGAAAACCCCCTCCATCGCCAGCGGCTGCCCAATCACCCCGCCCGACAGCCGCGAAAAACGTGCCCAGTTCGTCCCGAACTCAAACTCCATCGGAATCCCGGTCACCACCCCAAAGACAAAATTGATGGCGAAGATCCGGCCCCAGAACCGCGCCGCCTTGTCCCACTCTGGGCTGCCCGTCTTCAGCGCGACCGACTTGAGAATCACGATCAGCAGGGCAAGGCCCATCGTCAGTTGCGGAAAGAGATAATGGAACGTGATGGTGAAGGCGAAGTGCAGGCGATGAATCAACTCGGCGGTCAAGGTGGGCCTCCTGGTTCAGGACGTACCCGAGGGGATGACGGAAATCGTCTCTCGGCGAGCGGGATGGCGGACAGGAACAATGGTATCCGAGCCCGGGTTGCTCGCCGGTCAAGCGTCCCGCGGCAAGGATCAGCGTCTTTCATGTGATTTAAATCACACGCAAACCCGCCCATCTCCTTGATTCTAATTCCTGAGCCGGTTCTCCGCTGGAAGCAGTAAGATTCCTCTCCAGGCAACCGATGAAGGCGAAAGCTGTTGTAATCAAATTGTGGGGTAAATGATGCGGACGGCAATCATTGGCGGTGGCACAGCGGGGCTGGCGGCCGCGTATGAGTTTGAGAAGCTGCGGGCGGCGGGCGCAGCCGTGGAGTACACGCTGTTTGAAGCCAGTCAGCGGCTGGGCGGGGCCTTGTCCTCTGAGGTCGTCCATGGCGCGGTTCTTGAGCGGGGCCCTGACTCCTTCCTCACCGAGAAGCCCGCCGCCGCCGAGCTGTGCCGCGAACTGGGCCTGGGTGCCGAGCTGATCCCGTCCAACGATGGGGCGCGCAAGACCTTTATCCTGGTCAAAAACCGGCTCGTGCCCCTCCCTGACGGGCTCATGTTCCTGGTACCCACCAAGCTCATTCCCACGGCCCTCACCCGGCTCTTCAGCCTCAAAACAAAAATCCGCATGGGCCTTGAACTGCTCCATCCGCCGCGTCCCACCGGCCTGGCAGATGAAGCCGTCGCCACCCTCGTCGAGCGCCACTTTGGCCAGGAGGCCGTTGACCGCCTTGCCGACCCGCTGCTCAGCGGCATCTATGGCGGCGACGCCACGCAACTCAGCGCCCGCACCGTGCTGCCCGGCCTCGTCACCATGGAAGAGGAGTACGGCTCGCTCACCCGCGGCATGCTCGCGGCCCACGCCAAAATGCGCGCCCGTGCCAAAGCCGCCGCTCAAACCAACCCGGCCACGGACGCCCCCGCCAAAGCGAAACCGCCGCAGCGGTCCATCTTCACCGCCATGCGCGGCGGAATGCAGCAGCTGGTCAATGCCATCACCGCGCGCCTCACTCCCGCCTGGGTGCGCCTCTCCACGCCCGTCACCCGCCTCACCCCATCCGCAAACGGCTGGCTCGTTGAAGCAGACGGCCAAACGGAGCAGTTCGACTCAGTCATCGTCGCCTCCCCGGCCTGGGCCGCGGGCGCAATGTTGCAGCAGGCAGACGCGCAGCTGGCCGAAGAGTTGAGCGGCATTCCCTACTCTTCCTCCATTACCCTCAACATGGTCTACGACGAAACCCAGCTCGGCGACCTGCCGGATGGCTTTGGCTTCCTGGTCCCGGCCGTCGAGGGCCGCTCCATGCTGGCCTGCACCTTTGTCCACCGCAAGTTCCTCGGCCGCACGCCCCAGGGCAAGGTGGTCCTCCGCGCCTTCCTCGGCGGAATGAAGCAGGAGGCGCTCCTCGCTGAGACAGACGATGCCCTTGTCGCCACCGTCCGCCGCGAGCTGACCGAGATTCTAGGGGCGAAGGTTCTGCCCCCGGACGCAGTGCCCGAGCACACCCAGGTCTCCCGCTGGCGTCGCGCCATGGCCCAGTACGCCGTCGGCCACCAGGACCGCAAACGCCGCATCGCCGAGCGCGTTGCCGCTCTCCCCGGATTGAAGCTGGCCGGCAACGCCTATGACGGCATCGGCATCCCTGACTGTATCCGCCTCGGCCGCCAGGCAGCCCGAGAGCTAGTGGCAGCCCCCAGCCAGGGCGCTTAGTCCGGAGCGCTCAACCTAATCACCGCTGTCATTCTGAGCGAACGCGCGCCCCAAACGTTTTTCAGTTTGGGGGTGGTGAGCGAAGAATCTGCTTTTGTGCTCATGTCGTTCTGCCCGAACTTCAGCCTCGGGACACTGATCGTCAATCCTAGCGCGCCACCACCGGCAGCACCACCGCGCTGGGATGCGCCAAATCGTGCAGCACGGCATTCGTCGCCTTCACAAAAATCCCGCTCTCCCCCGCGCCCTTGCCCGTATTCAGGTTCCGGTCAAACCGCGGAAAGTTGCTGCTTGAAACCTCCAGCCGGATCCTGTGCCCCTTCAAAAACACATTGCTCGTAGACCACAGATCGATCGTCAGATGCACAGCCGCGCCCGGAACCAGCGGCTTGGCCACGCTCGTTGACTCCCGGTACTTCGCCCGCAAAATGCCTTCCGTCAGATTCTGCGCATAGCCGTTCGGCCAAACATCCACCAGTTTGCCGGTAAAATCCGTGTCCACGGCCGAGGACTTTGCATAAAGGTCCAGCGTCACCGGCCCCGTCACTTCCAGGTCCGCTTCCAAAGGCGGCGTGGAGTAGACCAGCACATCCGGCCGCGTCTCCACGTCCTTCTGGTCGCGCGGCCCCGCCGGCAGGTGACCTCCGTCGCAGCATAGCGGCCCGCCCACCGTCGGCACGGGATTCGCCGGATCGTACACAAACTTGTCCGCCGTCTCCGCCTCGGGAGCAACCGCCGAAAGACTGCCATCCCCTGCACTCCCGTTGGCCTTCCCGGCCGAGTGCAGAAAGTACCGCGTCTCTTTCGCCCGTTCCAGCGGCCACACCGGCTCATCCCGCCACTTGTTCTCGCCCATCACAAAAAGCCGCACCGGGTTTGCCGACGCAAACTGGTTCTGCCTGCCCAGGAACAGATAGTCATACCAGTCCAGCGTTGTCTCGTTCTCGTTGAACTCGGCCGCCGCGTCCCCAAAATCGACTGTCCCGATCGTCCGCCCGCCGCCCGCGTGCCCGCCCACAATAATCAGCAGCTTCTGCCCGTTCCGCGCCGCCTCGCTGCCGCCGTGCTCCTTCACGCCCAGATAGTTCCGCAGCGACCCGCCCTGGAACAGGTCATACCAGGCCGCAACCGTCAGCGCCGGAACCTGGATGTTCTGGAAGTTCTCCTCAATCGACCACTGCTTCCAATAGCTGTCGTACGTCGGATGGTTCACCCAATCCACAAAATACGGTGCAACCTGCTTCGTCAGCGCCGCCGGGTCCGCGGCCAGCTTTGCATTCGTCACCGGATACCTGGTCAGCGGCAGCACTTTATCGCCCAGGAGCGCATTGTCGCCGTCCTTGAAGAGACGGTTCACCGTGTCCTGCGCCAGCCCCGAGGTCCACGACTCGTCAAACCACTGCTCGAACGCGCCGCCCTGGTAGGTCCAGTTCTCGTGGTAGTTGCTGGCCGTCACCACCGGGCAAATCCCGGCCAGGTGCGGCGGATGGCTGATCGCCGCCAGCATCTGCGTCGCGCCCACATACGACCCGCCAAACATGCCCACCTTGCCGTTCGAGTGAGGCAGCGCCGCCGCCCACTCAATCGTGTCGTAGCCGTCTTCGCTCTCATGCTTGAAGGTGTACCACTCGCCGTCCGACGTGTACCGCCCGCGCACATCCTGCACCACCACCATGAACCCGCGCGCGACCGCCTTCCGCCCAAACTCGGCGGCGCCGTCCTTGTTATACGGGGTCCGTTGCAGCAGAACCGGGAAGGTTCCCTCGCCCACAGGCCGGTAGATGTCCGCCCGCAGCGTCACGCCATCGCGGGTCTTCATCGGCACGCCGCGCTCGATCACGATGTCGGCAGCGGCCTGCGCCAGGGCAGAGACGCCCCAGAGCAGCAGAACGGTGAAAGCAACATGGCAGGCAGACTTTTTCAGCACAGAGTTTCTCCCAGGGCAAGAGCCGAAGATCATTCTACCGGCACATTGCCCTGAGATGAGGTTCCGGCCCCTGCTTACATCCCCCCCGCCCCCAGCAGAACGCCGATCCCGTACGTCACCGCGCCCTCAAGCGCGCCCACAACCGTCATCTCCAGCCCCGAAGACCACCACGACCGAACCGTAATCAGCGACTTGGCCGCCCCCACCGCAAAGTGGGCCGCCAGCGAGATCACGGCCGCAGCGATCACCGCCTCAATCCCGTGCATAAAGAAGAATGGAATAATCGGGATCGCCGCCCCCACCGCCGTCGAAAGCGCGCCCGAGCTGGCCGAAACCATCGGGTTTGAGAGCGCCTCTTCGCTGGTGCCCAGCCGCTCGCCCGCCAGCGAGCGAAGCAGTTGATCGGGGTCGGCGGCAATGTGGTTCACCATGTGCTGCGCGTCTTCCTCCGGCAGGCCCTTCACCTGATAGTAAAGCGACAGCAGTTCGCGCGCCTCGGGCCCGTTCATCTGGATCGCCTCCCGCTCGCGGGCCAGCTCCGCGTGATAGATCTCCCGCTCGCTCTTCGCCGCCAGGTAGGCTCCCGAGCCCATCGAGAGCGCCGAGGCAATCAACCCCGAAAGCCCGGCCAGCAGCACATATTTGCTGTCGCCGGCCGTCGCGCCGCTCACGCCGCTGACAATCCCGAAGATCGCGCCCAGCCCGTCGTTCACGCCATAGATCGCGTCGCCAATCCATGCGCCCGGCTGCTTCCGGCCCTGTGCCCGCTTGGCCAGCATCTCGTCCAAAACCGCCTGCGCGTCAATCTTGTGCGTGCCCGCAGGCGCGGTATAGTGGCCGCGCAACAGCGATCCCAGCTCCTTGTAGTGCTCCTTCTCGTCTTCAATCACGTGCTCGAGGATCGCGATGGACTCCTCGTCGCCCAGTGACTTCAGTTGCTCGCCATAGCTGGCAATCGCCCGGCTCTCCTCAATCTCAAGCCGCCGCAGCGCCATCCGCACGCCCCCGGCGCGCCCGGCCAGTGAGTCGGCATCGCCGCCCGGTTTGCCGGTGTAGACCGGCTCCGGCCCGCCCAGTTCCACAATGCGTCCATGCCACAGGGCCGCGTGCTCCCACTCGGCTCCGGCCATATGGCGCAGCACCTGGGCGCGCACCGGTTCCACATCGCGCTCGGCCAGAGCCAGATAGGTGTGATACCCCTCCATCTCCGCTTGCCAGTTGCCTTCCAGGGCCGCCAACACCTTCTTCAGTTTGGCGGCGCTCAATGTCGTAGGGGCCACGTGTTCCTCCTTGCCTCCAGATGAGAATAGCCGACCACGGGATGCCAGCGGTAGCTCTCTGGCTACCCCTCCGCAAAACCGCTCTGCCGCGCCTCTTCCCAGTGGAGAGGTCCGCCATATAGTGTTATGTGCAGCAAAAGGCCCGATTCCCTTATGAATCGGAAAGCAGTTGCGGGCGCCCCCGCTGCCGTTCCTGAATGGTTCGGCCTCCGGACCGCTCAACAAAGCCCTCGCCGGGCCAAACTTTGTTTCAAGGAAGCGGAGATCAACCGTTTATGGCTGCACAATCCAAGCAATCGGCGCCCCTCGCGTCGCCTGGGTACCTCATCCCGTTCTTCACGGTCACCGCCCTGTTTTTCATCTTCGGGTTCATCACCAACCTGAACATGGCGCTGGTGCCTCACCTCAGAAAAATCTTCGACCTTCCCTATGCCTGGGCCATGCTGGCTGAGTCGGCTTTCTTCCTCGCCTACTTCGTCTTTGCTTCGCCCACCTCCAAGCTCATTGAGACCATCGGCTACAAAAAAACCATGGTCGTCTCCCTCTTCATCCAGGTCGCAGGCTGCCTCTTGTTCGTTCCCGCTGCCCGCCTGGTCAGCTTCCCGCTCTTCCTCACCGCCGTCTTTGTCGTCGGTGCCGGCGTCACCGCCCTCCAGACCTCCGCCAACCCCTACGTCTCCATCCTTGGCCCTGAAGACAGCTCCTCCATCCGCCTCAATCTGGCCCAGGCCTTCAACTCCATCGGCGGAACCATTGCGCCCTTGATCGCCGGCGCTTTCATCCTCACTGACTCCTCCAAGCTCACCAAGGCCGCCATTGCTGACACCGTGCGTGGCCCCTACATTCTCATCGCCGGCGCCCTGCTGGTTCTCGGCACGGCCGTCGCCTTCTCCCACCTGCCCCACATTGCGCAGACCCAGGAGTTCCGCCCCGCCAAGGACGGCGACCCCATCCAGAGCCGCAGCATCTGGGCGTATGGTCACACCGTACGCGGTGCACTCGGCATCTTCCTCTACGTCGGCGTTGAAGTGGGCCTGGCCTCCATTGCCGTCAACTACTTCAAGACCCAGGGCATGAGCACCGCGCAAACCGCCTCGTTCCTGGTCTCGCTCTACTGGTTCGGCGCACTCGTTGGCCGCCTGCTCGGCTCCTGGATCCTCACCAAGGTCAAGGCCGGAAAGCTGCTCACCATCTTCGGCTTTGCCGCCGCCGCTTCCATCGTCATCTCCATGTTCACCAGCGGCAATGTGGCCATTGCAACCCTGGTCCTCTGCGGCTTCTTCAACTCCGTCATGTTCCCCAACATCTTCACGCTGGGCATCGCCGGCCTCGGCCCCATGACCAGCAAAGGCTCGGGACTCATCATGACCGCCGTCGTCGGCGGCGCGGTGGTTCCTTACTTCTTGGGCGCGTTGGCTGACAAGGTTGGCATTCAAGGCTCCTTCGTCCTGCCCGCGTTCTGCTACCTCTACATCGCCTACTACGGGATGTGGGGATCCAAACCTTCGCGGACTGTCACAGCTTAGGGTGGATCGTTGTTGATTGAAGGCCCTTCGGCTTGCCGAAGGGCCTTCGCATAGGTAGGCACAGCATGAAACGCAAGCCCGCACCCCGCAAACCAAGCCTGCTTCTGATTGCAGCGGTGGTGCTTTTCGTCCTGCTGCTCCTGTTACGCCTCTTTGTCTTTGTCCACGGCCGCGGCCGGCACCTTTCCAACGTGCGGCATTCCACCCACGCAGCCGCGATCGCACGCGTCGCGCAGGAACTTGTCGTCAAGTCGCCGTTTTGAGAGAGCACTACAGTTGCAGATAGCGTTTCCGGAGGGAGCGTGGAGCTTCAGCCCCGGGCCTTTGCTTCCCTCTCCCGAAAAGCAAGAATATAACTGTCGAATCCAGCCCTGGCGGAACTGCTGAATCCTCACCGCAACCCGAGCAGTGTCTCCTTAGTCCTTCCCCCGCCCCATCCACCACGCCTTAATAAACTTCCAGTGGATATACACCGAGTGGTTCAGATGCAGCAGCAGCCCTTCGCGCCCATCCAGAAATCCCAGCCTGAAAAAATAGTTGTAAACAAACGTCGCCGCCGGATTCGCCACCGCATTCCACAAAAACGCCGGCAGTGACTTGCTCGTCCGCCCCTTCTTCTCCAGCAGCCCGGCGATCTCCGTGCTGTACCGGTTCATGTGTTCCAGATAAATGCTCATGCTCGGGTAGGCGTAGTGCAGCATGTCGCCCTTCAGCTTCCCTTTGGGCCCCGCAAACTGTGGCGTCGAGTGCGGGCCCACGCCCTCGCTCAGCCGCGCCTCGCCGCGCCTGAACAGCCTCAGCTTGCGGTCCGGATAAAACCCGCCATGCCGTATCCAGCGCCCGAAGATCAGGTTCAACCGCGGAATCCAATACGCCCCAAACTCCGGCTCCCCGCTCAGCAGCTGGCGAATCTCCGCCTGCAGCTGCGGCGTCAACACCTCGTCGGCGTCCAGCAGCAGAATCCACTCGCTCGTACACAGGTCCAGCGCCACGTTCTTCTGCTCCCCGTGCCCGCCAAAGTCATGGTAAAAAGTCTTCGCGCCGAACGACTGGGCAATCTCCAGCGTCCGGTCCTTTGACCCCGAGTCCACAACCACAATCTCGTCCGCCCAGCGGACGCTCTCCAGCGTGCGAGGCAGATTCGCCTCCTCGTTCATGGCGATCATGGCGATGGACAGAGTCTTCGGCATCGACCCAAGAATAAACCGCCCGGCGCTCCCCGCGCAGCGAATGCCTCAGCTTCCCGCCACAGCGTACAAAAAAATCAGTTCGAAGGGAGCTTTGTAACAGCGCACGACTTCAGTCGTGCCGAAAACGCAAGTAAAACAACAGGGCTTTAGTGTCTGCGTGAGAACTGGATTCTAGGGCTGACTTGCTGACTTGCCACGCCGCGAAGCGGCGCTAACTTGCTGCTTTTCAATAAAACCCTCCTCCACCCTGCCTCCACTGGTTCGTTCGCGGCGATGAAACCCCGGTTCTCACGCAGACTCTTTAGCCCCTGCGGTTTGCATCTTGCCGACCTAACCTGCAATCGGGAGCTTTCGTCTCTCCCGCCCTCGCGTGTCAGTAGTAATCCGCGCAGCTCAGGTAATAGCCGCACTGCGTGCAGACCAGCTTGCAATGGTGCCCTGTCAGCCGCTCCCCGCAGTTGGGGCAGATCTGGCAATGGTGGTCCACCGGCCGCTCCGTGGGGCAGGCCGCACCGGCATCTGAGACGCCGGCCGCCTGCACAGTCTTCGGGACAAAATCGGCATTCAAAGCGCTGGGACGATGCGGCAGCATGCCCGAAAGATTACCATGGAGACAGCAGGGTTTTGTGTTCCGGCTGCCGCCGCGGCGCCCGAACCATCAACTCCCTCTCGCCTTCCCGGCTTCCCCTTCGGACGGCGCAGAGCGAGATCAGGTCAATCCCAATTCCAATCACCCCAGCAAACGAACCCCCAAGGAGGGAAAATGGCTAGCAAGGCAAGTGCGGTTTGGACAGGTTCACTGAAGGAAGGCAAAGGCACAATCTCCACGGCAACCGGCGTTCTCAGCAACGCCAACTACTCATTCGCCACCCGCTTTGAAGGCGCTGACTCCGGCACCACTCCCGAGGAACTCATCGCGGCGGCCCACGCCAGTTGCTTCTCCATGGCCCTCGGCGCGCAGCTCGGCGGCGCGGGCCTCACGCCCGCCAAAATTGAAACCCACGCGGCCGTCACCCTGGCCAAGGTCGGCGATGGCTTCTCCATCACCCGCATCGCCCTTACCACCACCGCCAGCGTTCCCGGCGCTTCCAAGGAAGTCTTTGACAAGGCCGCTGCCGACGCCAAAGGCGGCTGCCCCATCTCCAAGCTCTTCGCCAACAACACCGAAATCCTGCTCGACGCCAAGCTGGTGTAAGCGCGCAATCGGCAGCCGTGGCCGGGGCCTGAATCCCCGGCCACCCAGCCCCTCTCGCCTCGCCCCCAAATTTGACACCGCGACCCGCATTTGCGAGACTCAAAGATGCTGCCGGTTCAGCAGATTACGCTGAACTTGTGTACCGTGCCGAAGTGGCGGAATTGGCAGACGCGCGTGGTTCAGGTCCACGTACTCGCAAGGGTGTGGGGGTTCGAGTCCCTTCTTCGGCACCAAAGAGTTTTGAGCCCTGAGTAGCCATCTGGCTGCGCAGGGCTTTCGCTTTTTTGCGGTGCTCGGGAATCAAACAGTCCCAGAGACACACGAGCCCGCCCCCCGGTACATCGAGAGGCGGGCCGTGGCATTGCTGGCTTCAGTTACTCCGCTGCGGCAGTTTCGGCAACCGGCTCGGCCGCGACTTCTTCCCCGGCTTCGGCCAGAACCGTCACCTTCACGTGCGCCGTCACTTCCCGGTGCAGCTTGATGGCCACGCTGGTGTCGCCCAGGCTCTTGATCGGCTCGGGCAACTGGATCTTGCGCCGGTCCACTTCAAAACCCTCCGCGGCCAGCGCGGTGGCGATATCCGCCGAGGTCACTGAGCCAAACAGATGGCCCGCTTCGCCCGACTTGCGGGTAAAGCTCAGCACCACCGGCGCCAGCTTGGTCACCAGCTCTTCAGCCTGCGTCTTCTCCGTGGCAGAGCGGCGGGCCGCTGCGTGCTTCATCTGCTCAATCACGGCCTTGTTGGCCGCGGTGGCCTGCATCGCCAGCTTGCGCGGCAGCAGATAGTTGCGCCCGTAGCCGTCGGCCACCTTCACAACTTCTCCCCGGCTGCCCAGGTTCGCTACGTCTTCCTTCAGAATCACTTCCATGACAAACTCCTCAGTGCTTCAGGCGCCGCCGCCCGCCGTTGCCGGTCTTGTCCTCTTGACCAGGACCGCAGGCAGTTCAGCAGCGCCGCGCAGATTTCTCGGCCCGCATCCGGGCAGGATGCGGTTTAGTGCCGTGTAGCAAACGGCAGCAACGCGATGTTGCGGGCCTGCTTGATGGCCTTGGTCAGCCGGCGCTGGTGCGTCGTGCACACCCCGGTCAGACGCCGCGGAACAATCTTGCCCCGTTCCGCCACAAAGCCCTGCAACAGCCTTACATCGCGGTAAGGAATGGCATCAATCTTCTCGGTGCAGAACTTGCATACCTTCTTGCGGCGGAAGAACTTCCCGCGGCCGCCAGGTCCACCCGAGGGCCGTCCGCCAGGTCCGCCTTGCGGGCGGCCGCCCGGCCGTGGTCCAGAGCTGGAGCCGAAGCCCGGGCCAGGGCCTGAGCTGGGCGCGGATTCAGGTGCCGATTGTGCTTGGGGTGCGCCCGTCTCGGGCGCCTTTCCAGGGTTTTCTTCAGACATGGTGTTTCCTCTTTACTCTCTCGTGTGTCCCCAACAGCGCCTTACGCGCCTCAGGGATGGATTACGGCCACAGCCCGGAACCCGGGCGGCAGCAAAACAAGACCGGCCTTAGACGCTGGCCTGAACGGGCTCCGCAACTTCCGCGGCCGGCTCGGCAACGGCGGCAACAGGCTCAGCAGCAACGGGAGCGGGGGCTGCGACAGCCACGGGCATTGAGCTGCGGCGTACGCCGCGCAGTGCCTTTACCTTGGCCAGGCGCTTCTCTTCCTCGTCGATGCGCACGGTGATGAACTTGATCACCTGCTCCGTCACGCGCAAACGCCGCTCCAACTCAAGCACCACCGCGCCATCGGCTTCAATGGTCAGCAGAACATAGTTGCCGTCGTTGAACTTCCGCACCATGTAAGCCAGCTTGCGCCGGCCCATCTTCTCCACGGTCTTGATCGCTCCGCCGCCGTTGGTCACGGTGGTGGAGAAGCCGGCGATCAGCTTGTCGGCATCCTCTTCGGTCACATCGGGCCGAACGATGAACATCACTTCATATACACGGGACATCCAGTTTCCTTTTCCGCCGGAGTCACTTGACTCCAGCCACCCGCCGCCGGTGAATCCACCATAGCGGACGTTCTTCTCTTGCCTGGTTCTGGTTCAGCCGCTCTATCTCGGCTGTCCTCACATCGTTCGTTGCAGCCGGGCTTCAGGTCCTATTCCCTATTCCCTGATCCCTCTTCCCTGTCTTTCCGGTTAAACTCGTTCATCGCGGCTGCCGGTCCCAGCTCGAGAATGCGCCGCGTGGCGGTTGCCACCCGGTCCAACACCTCGTCCAGCACCGTTAACTCCGCCTTGCGCATCGGTGACAGCAGATAATCCCTGCCTGGCCGCCTGCCCCCTGCCGCTATCGCCTCAGGTGGCAAATCCAGCCCAACTCCTATGCGCAACCGCAACCACTCCTGCGTTCCCAGGGCGCCGGTAATGCTGCGGGCTCCGTTGTGCCCGGCGGGCGAACCGCGCTCCCTGATCTTGAAGGTCCCCAGGCTCAAATCCAGCTCGTCATGAATCACGAGCAGATCCTTGCCGGGGTCCGCCTCAAACTCGCGAACCAAAGCGGCTACTGCCAGCCCGCTCAGGTTCATGAATGTCTCCGGCTTGGCCAGAACCACTTGGCGCCCTGCGATGCGGCAGGTTGCTGTCGTGGCCCGGCATCGCCGGTTCCCAACCACAACGCCCTCTTGCTCGGCGATGCGGTCAATTGCCATGAACCCGGCGTTATGCGGGGTCCACAGATACTCGGGGCCGGGGTTGCCCAGACCAACCACCAGGAAGGGCCTGGGCAATGCACCGGACTCGCTTGCTTCTGCCAAGACTTACTTCTTTGCCTCGGGCTTCTTTGCGGCAGCGTCTTCCGGCTTGCCCTTCTTGGCAACCTCGGGCTCTGCTGCGCCGCCTTCTGCCGTAGCCGCTGCGGCTGCATCCACTTCGGCAACGGGCGCCGCTTCCTCACGGATCGAAACAACGTGCGCCACGGTGGCGTCTTCGGCGTTCAGATACTTGATCTTGTCGGAATGGGGCAAATCGGCCACACGGAGTGAGGCAAAAAGCTCCAGACCGCTGACATCTACCGAGAGGTTCGCGGGAATGTCGGCAGGCAGGCACTCAATCTCCACTTCGCGCAGAACCTGGTCCAGAATGCCGCCGGCAGTTCTCACACCCAGCGGAACGCCTACCAGCTTCACGCGCACCTTCACGCGGAGCGTCTTGTCGAGAGCGATGCGCTTCAGGTCAATGTGAATCAGCGCGTCGTTGATGGGCTCGCGCTGCAAGTCAACGATCATCGCCTTGGCCGAGGGCAGGCCCGCGACTTCCACATCGAAGATGGTGTTGTGGCCGGTCTCAGAGAACAAAATCCGCGAGATCTGCTTCGGGTCCACTTCAACAGCCACGGGCTCGTGCCCGGAACCATAAAGAACTGCGGGAATCTTGCCGGCAACGCGCACGCGGCGGGCGGCATTCTTGTTGAACTTGCCCTCACGGGGCTTGGCTACCACTACTTCAGGCATTCGGTCTCTCGTTTCGTTGGTTCGGGCACGGAAAAGCAGCTTCTAGCTTCTAGCCGCCAGCTTCCAGCTGGCTTGTGCAGCTGCGAACTGATTCACTCCGCTCCCTTTGTTGGGGCTAGCTGACAGCGAACAGCTGACCGCTAACAGTTGAAGATTTCTGCCTGGGCTAATCGCCGTTTACTGTCGGCTGTTAGCTGTCGGCTGTCAGCTGAACAAAGTGCTCACGCTGGTTTCCATGTGGATGCTCTCAATGGCCGCGCCCAGCAGGCCGGCAATCGACAGCACCTTAATCTTGGGCAGCTTCTGCGCGGCCTCGCGCAGAGGTATCGTGTTCGTCACCACCAGCTCCACCAATCGTGAGGCGGCAATGCGGTCAATGGCCGGGCCGGAAAGCACGGCGTGGCTCGCGCAGGCATACACATTGCTAGCCCCTGCTTCGTAAAGCGCGTCCACGGTCTTCACCAGCGTTCCGGCGGTGTCAATAATGTCGTCGATGATCAGGCAGGTCTTGCCCTTCACGTCGCCCACCACGTGCATGATCTCGGCGACATTAATATCTGTCCGGCGCTTGTCCACAATGGCCAATGGCGCGCCAATCTTCTGGGCAAAGAAGCGGGCCCTCTCCACGCCGCCGGCGTCGGGCGATACCACCGTCAGGTTCGGCAGCGCCAGCTCGCGGAAGTAGCTCACCAGAACCGGGCTGGCAAACAGGTGATCGACCGGAATGTTGAAGAAGCCCTGAATCTGCGCCGCATGCAGATCCACAAACAGTGCCCGGTTGGCGCCGGCCGTCGTCAGCAGGTCGGCAATCAGCTTGGCGCTGATCGCCACGCGGGGGCGGTCTTTGCGATCCTGGCGCGCGTACCCATAGTAGGGCACAACCACCGTGATCCTGGCCGCCGAGGCCCGCTTCAGCGCATCAATCATCACCAAAAGCTCCACCAGGTGCTGGTCTACCGGATAGCACGTCGGCTGGACGACAAACACGTCCACACCGCGCACGTTCTCAAGAAGCTGGAAGTAAACCTCGCCGTCGGCAAAGCGCTGAATCTTTGACTCGCCCACCGGTACGCCGATGTGGCGGCCAATCTCCTCCGTCAGGGGCCGGTTGGCCGTGCCTGAGAAGAGCTTGAAGCGCTTGTCTTCGCTCAGGTTGCGGGTACGCTTGCGCTCAGGGGCCGCCTTGGCTTCCTTGGCTTTCGCCGTGGCATCCAACTGCGCTGCCTCTTTGGCGGCGGATTGACCGCCCTCCTGCTGCTTGCCGTCGTTCAATGCTTCCACTTCCATCTCCGTACACCCTCCAAGCTGGTTGGCTTTGGCTGCTTTCCGGGGTCTCACCACAAAAAAAATGGCTGGGCGACTAGGATTCGAACCTAGACAAATGCCTCCAAAGGGCATTGTCCTACCATTAGACGATCGCCCACCGATTGACAGCCGATGGCGAGTCTCTCTCCCCAAACGGCTGACTGTCAATGCCGTTATTACGCCAGCATCTGGCCCCAGTAAGCAGCTCTGGGCAGGGTGCGCGTGATCCGCACTCCTAGGTCCTCGAACTGCTCCCGCACGCGAACCAGTGCCGCTTCCGCGTCTCTCTGGGTCAGGTACAACCCGAAGAGAGCTGAACCGGACCCGGACAGCGAGGCAAAGCAGGACGCCTCCGGAGTACCGGAGCCCGCAAGAAGACGCTTGATTTCTGCAAGGGAAGGATGCTGGGGAAAGACGACCCGTTCAAAGTCGTTCTGGATCCAGCTACTGATCCCGGTGCGGACAAGCGCGGACTCTTGAGGTCCGGCGAGGTTCTTCCCTTTAGAAAGAACACCGGAGGAGCCTGCTCCCTGCCCACCTCCCGGAATCGCTTCCGCAAAGGCGCTGGCATAGGCGCGGCTCAACTCGTTTAGTTTATCGTGGCTGGCCTCGGCGGTCAAACCTTCCCGCTCGCAAAGGGCGTCCCAGTCGCGAAACGCCTGCGGCGTCGAGACGCCCACCGACGGCGTCGCCAGGACGCACCACGTGGCTCCAAAGTCAGGCAGAGGGTAGACCTCCTGCCCGCGGTCCAGGCCCAGAACAGCTCCCCCAATCAGGAACAGCGGAACATCGGAGCCAACCTGCGCGCCAATCTGCAGCCGGCGGGCAGCCCAACCGGCCAGTTGCGGGTCAACTCCGAGTTCTGCCTCCAATCCCACCAGCGCCGCCACCGCGTTGGCCGACCCCGCCCCCAGCCCGCCCTGCACCGGCAGCCGCTTCTCAATGTGAATCTCCACCTCGGCGCTCAGCCCAAGCGCCTCGAGCGCCAGGGCAACCATCTTCCAGGCGGTGTTGCGCTCGTCCGTGGGAACACGTCCATCGTTTGAAGTCAGTCGCAAGGCGCTTGCGGCAGCGGCTCGCGCCGTAACCGTCACCACATCATAGAGTTCAAGGGTCTGGTAGACGGTCGCGAGCGAGTGAAAGCCGTCCGGGCGCGGCGCGCCAATATACAGGCCGAGATTGATCTTTGCGTGCGAGCGAACGGCGGTGGGCATACCGGTCCATTGTAGAGCCGCCGTTGAAAGCAGGAACCAATTCCCCTTTCCTTGCCCTCGCCCCGCTGACTTGCTGACTCGCTACCGCCGCGAAGCGGCGCTGACTCGCTGAATCGCTAACCCCGCTAGCTCCACTAACCCCGCCCGTGCACACAGTGAACAAATTCCACAAAAACCAAGCCTTTTCAACGCCTTACGCCGCTAAACCACCCCGTTTTAAGCCCATCTGCGCAAAAAAGGTTCAATTCCGTACAACCCAACCCCCAATATGTAGAACCATGCATGGTTCGTTTTTCTTAAATGCACAACTATCCGTGGTTCATTTTGTCACTTTTCCCAACCATAGAAGCTAACCTTTGCCCACTAAACCGAACCATTTAAGCAAACCTTTGACCCCCTTTCCGAACCTTGGAAGCAAACCTTTGCCGCCAAAAGTTAACTACCCAGTAACCCCCTGCTCCCTCGTCCCTCCCCCCCGCTCCGTATACAGTGAGAGGCGGAACCATGAGCCAGAGCATTCAGCAAAGCGAGCGAGGCAACCGCTGGCAGCGTCGCGACTCGGCTGCCGCGGCGGCGCTGTTTCTCGCCTCGGCCGCCGTGGTGGGTTGGCAGAACGCGCACCTCGTCGTGCTCTGGGATCTGAGCTATGTGCTCGACAGCGCCGCGCGAATCGCGCTCGGCCAGATGCCCTATCGCGACTTCCCGTTTGCCCATGCGCCACTCACGTTTCTCATCCAGGCCGCCATCATTCGCCTCACTGGCCGCGTGTTCTTCCACCATGTTCTCTACTGCGCGCTCGTCGCCGGGCTAGGCACGGTCGTCGCCTGGCGCATCGTGCTGCGCAGTCTGCGCGGGCGCATGCGTGCGGCCTGGCCCGCATCGCTGCTGCTGGCTGCGCCGCTGTGTGCGGTGGGGCTCTATTGCATCCTTCCCATCCCTTCGTACGATTGCGATTGCATCTTCGCCGTGCTCGTTGCCATGTGGCTCTTGCAGCGTGTCGATCACGGTTGCGAGACTTCAGACGCTTCGTCGAATGCGCTCTGGCTTCCCTTCATCGCGGGCGCGGCCGCAGTGGCGCCGCTGTTCTTCAAGCAGAACATCGGCCTGGTCTTTCTTGCTTCCGTAGTCGGCGCGGTCCTGTTGTTGCTCGTTGCGCGCTTGCTGCGGCGCGGCCCACGCGATGCAGAGTTTGCGGCGCTGCTGGCGGTGCTGGCTGGCGCTGCGGTTGCGCTGATGGTCGCTCTGCTGCTGATCCAATGCACGGCAGGGCTGGGCAACTACCTTCACTGGACGATTGGTTTTGCAACGCAACGCAGAATGCCGGGATTGGCGGCGATGGCGGGCGTTTACCGCGAGCCCATGCTGCTGTGGATGCTGCCGTGTCTTGTGGCCGGTGCGCTACTGGCCCGCGGCAAGGGTGCAAAGGCACGCTGGGCGCAGGTTGGGTCGCTCGTGTTTTTGGCGGCGCCGTTTGTCTGGACGCTGATCAGTTTCGTGATTGCCGACGACGCCGGTGACCGTGCCGACAGCCTGCTCGCGCTGTGGCCGCTGCTGCTCATTGCCTCTGCGGTGATGGTGCTCGTGAATCTGCGGCGCGGGTTGAGCATGCGCGGGCTGCTGCCGGCGATTGTGCTGGCGACGATCAACGGCACGCTGCTGTCGCAGCAACTGTGGGGATCGACCTATGCGATCTGGCCGCTGCTGATTCTGCTGCTCGCCGAGCTTCTTCTGGTCCTGGACAAGGAGTTGTTCACAGCCGCGATGGCCACGATGGTGGCGGCCACACTGCTGGTGTGCGGAGCGATGTATACAGTGAGCGAGGAGCGGCTGTCGTATGCGGATCTTCCTGAGGGGCCGGTGGCGCATGCGACGTCTCCCGAGCTTGCGGGGATGGCGACGCCGGGCGAGTATTTGCCGGACTTCGAGGAGTTGCTCCGGTTCGTTGTGAAACAGATTCCCACGGGCGAGGGAGTGATTCTGCTCCCCGGCGAGGATCCGTTCTATTTTGCAACGGGGCGCGTGCCGCGGTTTCCCGTGCTGCTGTTTGATCCGGCAACCGATCCCTACTCACCCGATCAGGTTGCGGCAGAGGCGCGAAAGCGCGGAATTCGCTGGCTGATTGTGAAGCGGGAGTTGCAGATCAAGGCCGACCCGACCCCCGAGCGGGCGGCAGTGCTGGCGGCGCTGCTCAAGGACTTCAGGCTGAGTGCGCGGCTGCGGGGATACGACATCTATCGGCGGCCGTAGAGCGGGGGTCAAGCGACCAGGATTTTTCGCTGAAGGTAGCCGAAGACGACCAGGAGCACGGCGATTCCGCCGTAGACGTAGTGGGGCCAGAGCACCATGCGGAGCACGATGCACTCGACAGTGAGCCAGCCGAAGAGCACGCATCCCTGGGCTGCGATCCATAGGCCGTAGTTGCCCTCGCGGCGGAAGGTCTTCCAAAGGACAAAAAGGGCCATGAGGCCGTTCATGACGAAGAGAACGATTCCTGGAATGAGAAATGAATGGAAAGGCGAGTGTTCGAGGAGGGTCTGCGGCATATCCCAGGGCTCGCCGTCGGGGCTGGTGAGCATGGGGAATGCGCCCACGAGTGCGGTGAGGGAAAGAAAGCCAAGCAGAACAGCGGACAGGTAGCGGATGAAAGCCATTGCGTCGCCTCGAAGCACGAAGGGGCTAAAGTCTGAGGAATTCTACACCAGCAAGACAACGACAAGCACCAAGGGAATTGAGCGGCAGACTAGGACTTGCCTGCGGGTTTGCGTGAGCGGCGCAGGTCTTGCCAGTCGGCTTCAGTTTGATCGGCATAGGCTGCGCCGAATTTGGCGAGAGCCTGTGCAAAGCCGTCGCCGGTGCCAAGATAGCCGGCGAGGATGAGCGGATCGCCGGAGCGGGCGTGGCCACGGGCAAGCAGCTCGCCGCAGACCTCGGCGAAGGCCTCAAGGGCGCTGCCGCCCAGGTCTTCGAGGTCGATGGAGCCTTTGTGGTCGTTGAGCTGGCGAACAAGGTATTGCCGGCTGGCGATGTGGGTCCAACCGAGGAACGGGTCAGACTGCACCTGCATGGCGCGTTGGCCTTCGGCGCTGCGCTGGCCGTTGTGAGGGGCGGGGTGGGCGGTGGGCAGATAGGCCGTGTAAGCGGAGTCGGGCTCCTCCTTAATCTGGAGAAAGAGGGGGTCCGCGGGGCCGTTCCCTTCAAAGTAGACGCAGTAGTCGCGCAGGCCCACTGAGCCGGTGCCGACCACTTTGAAGGCCACGTCGACGGGGCGATAGAGGGAGAGCAGGTGTTGGCGCTGCGGTTCAAGCATTTTGCTGTAAGGGCCGAGCGAGGCGAGCACGGCTGCGGCCTCGCGGCCGGTGACGCGGGTGAGGGTGGGTTTGAGAGTTTTGAATCGGCGAGATTTGGCTTTGGCAGGTTCGGTGAGTTGGTCGAGGGTGTGCTGGGGGGTGGCGCGCTCGGCCTTGAGCAGGGCGTCGTGGATGGGCTCGACGGCTCCGAGGCGATGAACCTGGAAGCGGGCGACTTCAAGTTGGGGCATCTGGGCAAAAGCGTTGATCTGAGCGCAATAGCGCTGGATGCAACGCTCAATGGTGCCGTGAATGGCGGACTCTTTGTGGCCGGAGCCGCGGCCGGCAAGCGCGAGCGAGGCGGCCATGCGTTTCAAGTCCCACTCGAAGGGGCCGCGAATGGTTTCATCGAAGTCGTTGATGTCGAAGACGAGGCGACCGTCAGGAGCGGCGAAGGCGCCGAGGTTGCGCACATGGGCGTCACCGCAGAGCTGGCAGACGATGCCGGTAGAAGGCGTCAAGGCCAGATCGGCGGCCATGACGGGCACGGCGCCCCGGAAGTAGGCGAAGGGCGACTCGGCCATGAGCTGATATTTGAGCTGGATGAGGCTGGGAACGCGGCCGCGCATCGAGCGCTCGAGCAGTTTGAGCGGAGAGGACATGCGCGCCTTCGGGTTGAGTGCGTTGTGTTGCTGCCGGCCAACCTGCTTGCGGCGCGCCTGGCCAAGCTTCTTGCGTTCCTGCGGGGTTACCCAATTCATAGAGCGGAACATACACTCTGCTCCCATCCTGCGCAAGCGGTGATTTACACTTCAGGCTGGAAGAGCCGCCGGCTGAGTTAGAGCGCAGAGTGCGAAGGCTTTGCGGCTTCTGCTTGTGGAGGTATGTGCCTTGTTGCGTGCTGTTAAGTTTCTTCTGTCTGCCGCCGTTGTTCTGGCCTTTGCTGCGATTCCGCTTACTGCCCAGGCGCCGGCCAAGCCTCTGACGGTGGAGGCAATCTTCGGGCATGGATCGCTGACTGGGCGCCCGCCGAGCGGACTGACGTGGTCCCCGGACGGTAAGCGGCTGACCTATCTGGAAGGCGGTGAGTTGCTGGAACTCGACCCGGCAACGGGCAGCAAGAGCGTGCTGGTGAGCCATGCCAAGCTGGAGGCGCTTGCAGGCGGCAAGGCCACAGAGACCGACAGCGACCATCGCGACCGGTACAAGATGGCCAACTGCATCTGGTCGCCGGACTCGAAGCACCTGCTGTTCGACTCGAACGGGCGGCTTTGGCTGTTTGACCTGAAGACCGGAACGGGGATTCAGGTCGGGTTTGCAGGGGAGGGTTCGGGGGACGATCCGAAGTTCTCTCCGAATGGCGAGTCCATCTCATTTGTGCGCGACCACGGGCTGGCGGTGGTGCGGGTGAAGGATGCCGATACACCGACCACGATGGTGGCGTCGACGCCGAATGGAACTACGCTGAATGGCGAGGTGGACTGGGTTTACCTGGAAGAGCTGGAGGCCCGGAGCAACTATTTCTGGTCGCCGGACTCAAAGAGCCTTGCTTATTTGCAGATGACCGAGACAAACGTGCCGGCCTATCCGATCACCGACTGGATTCCGACGCATGCGATCACGGATATGCAGCGGTATCCGCAGCCGAGCGACCCGAACCCGGATGTGCGGGTAGGGGTGGTGAGCGCGGGGGGCGGCAAAACGGTGTGGGTGAAGCTGCCGATCAAGGCAGGGCAGGATTACATTCCGCGCTTCGGATGGGTAGACCGGAAGACGGTATGGATTGAAACGTTGAACCGGGACCACAAGCATCGGGCGATCTGGTTTGCCAATGCGTCGAGCGGCCAGGCGCACTCGGTGCTGGAACTCGGAGACGACAAGTTCATCGACGACGGGTATGACGTTTCTCTTGGGCAGGGGACGATGGTGCTGGCCAACTGGAGCGATGGGCACAACCATCTTTATCTCTACAGCTATGATGCGGCTAACCCGGAGACAACGACGGCGAAGCTTGAGCGGCAACTGACGAAGGGCGATTTCGAGGTGGGTGCTGTGTTGCGGGTGGATCACGAAGGCAAGGTGATCGACTACGCGTCGAACGAAGGCAACCCGCAGGAACAGCAGTTGTGGCAGGTGAGCTTTAGCGGCGAACGGAAGCAGTTAACGAGCGGAGAGGGGTCGCACTCAGGGAACTTTGCGCCCGTGGGCGGGGCATTTGTGGAGACGCACTCATCGCGAATAGAGCCGCCGGCAATGCGGTTGTGCGCGGAGGCGGGCAAGTGCAACGTGGTGTGGAAGGCGGCGGCGCTGGAGGGCTATCAGCTGCGTGCGCCGGAACAGCTTGCGGTGAAGGCGAGCGATGGGACAACGCTGTATGCAACGCTGCTGTTGCCGGAGGGATCGGCTGCGGCAACCGTGCCGTTGATTGTGAATCCATATGGCGGCCCGGGGCCGCAAACGGTGGGCAACCGCTGGGGCGACAGCGCGCTGCTGTTTGACGAGCTGCTCGCGCAGCATGGGTTTGCCGTTCTGCACGCGGACAATCGCGGCGGCGGAATGCGGGGACGGGCATTTGCGCAGGCGGCGTATCACAACTTCGGGCCGGTGCAGCTGGAGGATCAACTGACAGTGGTGGATGCGGCGCTGAAGCAATTTCCGCAACTGGACCCCAAGCGGCTGGGGTGGTGGGGCTGGAGCTGGGGCGGAACGTTTACGCTGTATGCGATGACGCACTCAGACCGGTTCCGGGCCGGCGTTGCAGTGGCGCCGGTGACGGACTGGAAGAATTACGACTCGATTTATACCGAGCGCTACATGAGTTTGCCGGCGGATTTTCCGGAGGGATACAAGGATTTCTCTGTGGTGAATTCGGCGGCGCATCTGAAGGGGCGGCTGCTGCTGGTGCATGGGACCGGAGACGATAACGTGCACATCGAGAACACCGTGCAGTTTGTGCAGAAGCTGATTGAGGCGGAGATACCGTACGACCTCCAGATCTATCCGCGGAAGACGCATTCGATTGCGGGGGCAGATGTGCGGCAGCATTTGTATAACCGGATCGTGGCGCATTTTGAGGAGTATCTGAAGCCGGCAGCGCAGTAAGTTAGGGAGTTTGCGCTCATGATGCAGTGATGCGCCGCCAAGATCGGCGGAAGGCCCTTGGGTGCAAATATTCCTCAGGAGAGCTGCGAAGAGCGGAAGCGAACCCGTCGGCGCGCTAGGCGTTATGGCGGCGGAAGAGGTCGTCCTTGTCGCGGGAGGGGCACTTGGTGCACTCCAGGCAGCAGACAAGGAACACCGCTACGCCCACGGTAACCAGGACGGCGACAGCGTTTTCGATGGTGGTGAACCATTGAACCAGGCTTTCCATATTGAGGAACCCTACTCCCAACGGGGTTCAGGGGTCTGGTGCGGATTGACCACTTCCGCAAACCAATGCTCCCCAACTCGATTGGGCGAAGCTCAGTAACGCAATTTTATCATTGTCCATTTTTCGGAATCCAGCATGCGATTTTGACAAATAGGACTTGCGTTTAAGAGAAGAAAAAGCGAATATGTTCTCAATATGGCAACGGGTTCCAATTCGGTCGCTGGGCACCAGCAAGAGGACTGGTTGGAAGGTTCTGAAGCCGTGGAACTTGAGACGGAGGGGCTGGAACCCGGCGAGTTGGCCCCGGGTGAGCTGGAGGCAGAGCCGGTGGGCCCGGTGGACGGATTGCCGGAGGACGGTCCGCACCTGAACTGGCTGTTTGTGGATCTGAACTCCTACTTTGCATCAGTGGAGCAGCAGGTGAGGCCGGAGCTGCGGGGTCGGCCGGTGGGCGTGGTGCCGATGCTGGCGGATACGACGGTTTGCATCGCGGCCAGTTACGAGGCCAAAGCCTTTGGCGTGAAGACTGGGACGGTGGTGGCGGATGCGAAGCGGATGTGCCAAGGGATTGAGCTGGTGGAGGCGCGGCACGAGATCTACGTGGAGTATCACCACAAGATTGTGGAAGCGGTGGAGAGCTGTTTGCCGGTGACGGCCGTGCTGTCGATTGACGAGATGGCCTGTCGGCTGATGGGCCGGGAGCGGCCTCTGCTGGCGGCGATGGAGCTGGGGCGGCGGGTAAAGGCGCGCATTCTGGAACAGGTCGGTCCGATGATGCGCAGTTCCGTGGGCTTGGCGACGAACCGGTACCTGGCCAAAGTGGCCAGCGACATGGAAAAGCCGGATGGGCTGGTGGCGCTGCCGCTGGATATTCTGCCGGAGGCGCTGCGGCATCTTACGCTGCGCGATTTGCCAGGAATCGGGGCCAAAACAGAGGAGCGGCTGAACGGCAAGGGCATCACCAGCATGGGCCAACTGCTGGCGCTCAGCTGCGAGCAGGCAGGCGAACTGTGGGGCAGCGTGTGGGGCGAGCGGCTTTGGCACTGGCTGCAAGGCGAAGACTTTGACATGGCGGAAACAGATCATGCGAAGTCGCTGAGCCACCAGCATGTGCTAGCGCCGGAGATGCGGACGCCGGAGCAGGCCTGGGCGGTGGCGCACAAGCTGCTGCACAAGGCGGCGATGCGCCTGCGGGCGCAAGGGCTTTGGGCCAGCAGCATTGGGCTGGCGATCGGGTTTGCGGGGCCAAATGGGGAACGCGGGCCGGTGAGCAACTTTGGGGTGCCCAAGCGGGGATGGAAGGCTGAACAGAAACTGAGCGAATGCCAGGACAATCCGACGCTGATTGCGGCGCTGAGCCGGTTATGGGCGCAGCGGCCGTCGGGGGCAGAGTACAAGCACCCGTATTTTCTCGGTGTGCATTTGAACGGGTTGGTGCCGGACCGGCTGCATACGCTGAACCTGTTCGATGCGACCGAGGACGAGCAGAGCCGGACGAGGCTTCTGGCGATTATGGATCAACTGAACAATAAATATGGGATGAGTACGCTGGCTCCAGCGACGATGCTGACGGCGTTCAAGGCGGCGCCGACGCGAATTGCGTTTCATAGCATTCCGGATCTGTTCTGAAGGGCGGGAGCCGTGACCAGAGAACAGGAAGTGCATATCCGTGCTTCGACAGTACCTCTTGGTGGTTGAAATGCATTTGCGCTGAAGGTCCCGAAGACAAATGGACTACAATTCGGTGCGAGCCGTGCCGGGCGTATTCGTTCGTCGCCAGCAGTGCTGACAATTCCCCTTCAGCTTGTGCCTGAGGATGACGGGAACCCCTTTAGGGGTCCTTCGGATTGGCAGCGCTCGGGAAGGCGAATCGCACATGTTACGACGTTCCGCGATCTTCACAGCAATTGCGATAGGTGTCTCAATGCTGCCGGTGCCGCTGATGGCGAAGAACGATACGCGCTGGTATCAGCCTCACTCCATGGACAGCGTTGAAGAGGCATCCAATAAGGTGCAGTTCCTTTCACCGCGCCTGATCCCATTCGCTATCGGGCCCAAGACGTTCTCGCTGGGGACCGGGTATTCTCTTGAGCGCTTGAGCGAGAACAAACTTGGGATCAATCTCTCGTTCAGCAAGAGCGGCGTAGAGCAGAAGACGGAGTATTTCTGGTCCTGGACGGGCGGGTACGACGCGCCGGTCTCCACTGCTTATAAGAGCGACGTAGTCACTTCCATCGTCTACGCGGAGATTGATTACTTCTATCTGTGGGAGTTCTCCCGGACCAAAGAAAACCCGGAGACCTGGTGCGTGGTCCCGGTGGTCATCGACCACCCCGAGGGCGGCATCAGCCGGCTCAAGAACAACATTTTGTGCGCTCCTTCGGAGACAGATGCTGAGGGAATTGCCGACGCACTTGCCACCTTGACGGTGGCCAGTGGCGCCAAACTGCACACTTCTTCTGGAATGTTCTTGATTGAAGCTCCGGAAAAAGATCTGCAGAGGCATCCGGATAGGGCCGGCTGTGAAGTGCGCGGAGTTGAAGAGGGCAGCCCCGCCGCCCGTGCCGGTGTGCTGGCAGGCGAGATTCTGCAGACCGTGAATGGCAAAGCATGCAGCAAAGAGACCATAGCCGCGGCCGTCAGTGAAGCAACCGCAAGACCGGAGGGCGGCGTCTTGCATGTGGAGGCGCGCTACAGGGGCCGGTCAGGGACAGTGGATTTGCGCTACCCGCATATATCCATGAATGTGGCCCAGTTGCAGAAGCAGCTTGCCGACCTCAACCGGCACGGAGCAGCTTCCCCAGGCGCGGCTCCATTGCCGCCAGTGGCAGGGGCTTCCGCGGCGCCCGGTCAGCGGCTTGGCGCGCGTGTGCGTGCGGTTACGGATGCGGACGTGGCTGCTTTTGGATTGCCCAGGGCAAAGGGCGTAGTGCTGACGACCATTGAAAAGGGCGGCCTCGCCGAAGAGATGCAGATGCAGGTCGGCGACGTGATTGTGGAGGTGAATGGCTCGGAGATCGGCGACGTAGACTTCCTGGGCCAGTTTGTACGCAGCGGCGCTGCCAAGAGTTTTAGAGTTTTTCGAAAAGGACAATCGATGCAGTTGACCGTGCCACAAAGCATGTAACTCCATCTGGTTTGCCCCAGCAAGACAGGCCGACCGACTTTGAGGCTCCACGGTCTCGTCACCGCGCATTCTCCGCCAAGGGTATAGGATGCTAGAACCAGTCTCATAAACCTTTTAGACTTGAAAATGGTGCATTCTGAAATTGCTCTGTGTGATCCCGCGAACGCCGCATGGCAGGACGCTGGGAGTTGACCGATGAACAATGGGAGCTCGTCGAGCCGGTGCTGCGCGGGGCTCGGCGAGCAGATAACCGTGGCCGCCCGTGGCATGACACAAGGGCGGTGCTGAATGGTGTGTTGTGGGTGCTGGGTACGGGGGCGCAATGGCGCGAGTTGCCGGAGAAGTATCCTCCCTTCCAGACCTGCCATCGCCGATTCCAGCAGTGGGTGCGCAGCGGGAAGCTGGAGGAGGCGCTGCGATTGCTGGCCGCGCGGCTGCATGAGCAAGGCAAGCTGAATCTGGAAGAAGCGTTCGTGGATGCGACCTTCGCGAGCGCCAAAAAGGGGGCTTCGCCGTCGGCCCCACCCGCCGCGGCAAGGGTACGAAGATCGTCGCTATCGCCGCTGATAACAGTCTTCCTCTCGCCGTATCTGTCGAAAGCGCTTCGCCAGCCGAGTGCCAGCTTGTGGAAGATGTTCTTGCCGGCAGCTTCCTCGATCAACTCCCGGCCAGGCTTGTCGGCGACAAAGCCTACGACTCGGACCCGCTCGACCAAAAGCTTGCCGACGAGTACGGAATCGAGATGATCGCCCCCAACCGGCGAGGTCGCAGGCAAAAGACTCAGGACGGACGAAAGCTCCGCCGATATCGCAGGAGATGGAAGGTGGAACGGCTCTTCGCATGGATGCAAAACTTCCGCCGACTCGTCACACGATGGGAATACCATATCGAAAACTTCCTCGGCTTCGTTCATCTCGCTTGCCTTCACATGATGCTCAAACATTTATGAGACCGCTTCTAGTCGAGCTTTGCCGGGCGTACTCCCTCGCAGCCAGCAGCGCTGTGGATTCTCACCGTCTGATGCCGCAGGTTGGCCGGAGCCTCTCCATGAGCCCAACGGACTGACAGCGCTCAGGGAGGCGGTATGAACGTATCTAAATCTGGCGTGGTTTGCGCGGCGGTCGTCTGGGGTGTTCTTGCGTCAAGCGCACTTCTGGCGGCAGAGTCCACAATGCACTGGTATGAGCCGCATTACCTGCCGAGCGTGGATGAGGCATCGAACCGGATCCAGTTTCTGTCGCCCCATTTTGCTCCAATGGAGCCAGTTGGCGTAAGCGGCAACTACTCGCTTGCGGCCGGCTACCAGGTGTCGCGGGTCGACGTGAATAAGCTGGGGATCAACATTGCCTTTACCAAAAGCGGCGTGGTGCAGGGAACGAAGTACTTTTGGGGCTGGTGGGGTGGATTGTATGACATGCCCACTTCTACGCCCTACAAGGACGACATCGTCACGTCGGTGGTGTATGCGGATGTGAGCTTCTTCAGGATATGGGACGGCTCTGCCCTCAGGAAACTCTACCCAGCGAGCTGGTGCGTTTTGCCTGTCACGCGCGGTGCACCCCGCAATAGCTCTTTGTGCGTGAATTCAGAGGCGGATGCCGAGGGGCTGATCGATGCCCTTGCCACCCTGGTGCAGGCCAGCGGAGGAGCGCTGGTTTCGGGCTACGGAATGACGGTGGAAGGCATTCCGGAGAAAGAGCAGCAAAAACACCCGGGGCAAGGTGGCCTGCAGGTGAAGGAAGTGGACCTGGACGGGCCCGCCCGCCAAGCCGGCATTCAGGTAAACGACATTCTTCACGCCATCAACGGCAAGCCTTGCACGGGCCGGGAGTCCCTGAATGGCGCCGTCAACGATGCGGCGCTGGGCCAACTTGTGGATGCCACGGTGCATGTGGAGGTCGTGCGCAAAGGCAACCCCTTGGCGCTGGACCTGCACTTTCCGGGTCCGAGCGCCAGTCTCGCGCAATTGCGAAAGAACACTGCCGAGCAGGCCAGGAAGGCTCCGGCGCCTGGGCCTGGAACTCAGGCTGCGCCCTCTCCAGGTCCCAGGCTTGGAATCCAGGTGCGCGCGGTCACCGCGGCAGACGTGACGGCCTTGAATCTGCCCAGGCCCCGGGGAATTGTGGTGGTGAACGTGGAGAAGGGTGGTATGGCGGACGGGATGCAGATTGAGAGCGGCGATGTCATTCTCGAAGTGAACAACTCAGAGGTTGGCGATCTCACATTCTTCGTTCAGTTTGTCCGCAGCGGCGCAGCCAAGAGCTTCCACATCTGGCGCAAGGGCCAGGCGCTGGATGTGGCGGTTCCGGAAAGCTTGTAAAAAGAGATTCATCGGTCGTTGCGCAATCATGGCCGGAGCCAACACGCTCCGGCCTTTTTCTTTCCCGTGGCTGCAACTTTTCTTTCGCAAGCGCGTAACTCTTTGCATCCGCGAAGAAGCATTTGTGCGGATTAGAGAGTAGAAGCGAAACGCATGGCCCACGGATGGCAGCCGAATTTCGAACAACTCGTGGAGGAGCACCAGTCGATGGTGTTTTCGCTGGCCCTTCGGATGACGGGGGATCGCGGGCTGGCGGAAGAGATTGCGCAGGATGTGTTTCTGGAACTGGACAGGCACTTGCGGAAGATGGAATCGGCGGAGCATGTGCGCTTCTGGCTGCGGCGGGTGGCGATGAGCCGCTCGGCGGATGCGATGAGAAGGCGGCGGGTGCGGTGTTTGGATCTATGGGTGGAGATCGATGAAGGGCATGGCATGCAGTTGGAGCCAAGAATCTCTCCGCTGGGAGCGCGGTTGGAAGCCTTGCTGGCGACGCTGCCGGAGGGGCAGAGGGCGGCGTTGATCTTGCGCTACCAGGAGGACCTGATGCCGGAAGAGATTGCGGCCACGCTGGAGTTGCCGCTGGCCACGGTAAAGAGCAATTTGCAGCGAGGCTTGAAGCTGTTGCGGGCTAAGGCGGAACGGCATTTGAGCGAGTACGTGCGAGTGAAGGAGCAGGCAAGTGGAGCTTGAACCGATGGAGGAGTTTGAGCAGGAACTGCGGCAGGCGCTGGAGCGGCGGAGTGCGCCAGCGAGCCTGAAGCGGAGCGTGATGGCGCGGCGCAATGCGCGGAGGCCGCAAGGGCACGCAGTGATGTGGCAGCGGCTGGCGGCGGGGTTGGTGATAGCAGCGGTTTTGGGCGGGGCGGCAGAGTGGGAGGCGCATGCGCGCGAGGAGCGGCGCAGGGGCAAAGCGGCGCGGGAGCAGGTATTGACGGCGTTGCGGATTACCGGGCATGCGCTGAACCGGATGAACGAGCAACTAGCGGCCCATGGCCGTGGACAGGAATAAGGAGAGACGACGATGCGAATGAGGATGTGTTCATTGATTTTGGGAGTGGCTACATGGGCGGTGGGGGCTGCGGCACAGAGTTCGCCGCTGCCTTTGCCCTCGCCGGTGGAGAAGGAGCTGGCGGCACGGGCCTCGAATGTGACGGAGGTGACGCTGGGCAAGAACATGCTGGAGTTTGCGGCCAAGTTTATGAACGGTAAGGATCAGGATGAGGCGGCGACACGGAAGCTGATCGAGGGGCTGGACGGGATCTATGTGCGGGAGTACGAGTTCGACAAGGAAGGCGAGTTCTCGATGGCAGAGATCGAGAAGCTGCGGCAGTATTTCGAAACCAGCGAGTGGTCGCCGATTGTGAGGGAACGGGAGCGCAAGACGGGCGAGACGACCGACGTGATGGTGAAGCTGGTCAACGGGGAGACGCACGGGATGTTCGTTTTGTCCGTTGAGCCGAAGGAGTTGACGATTGTGCTGATCCTGGGGCCGATCCGGATGGAGGACCTGGGCAAGCTGAAGGGGATTGGCGGACTGGGCACCCTGGGCGATGTGGAGAAAGAGGCCAGAGGCAAGGAAAGCAAGGACAAGGAAAAGGACAAGAAGGGCGGCGACGAATGAAGCGGCTGTGGATGATTCCGATTGCATTTGTGGCGCTGGCGATTCCGGTCGCAGTGTTGGCGGGCAGCGGGGAGAGCGGGTTTGCCGCGGTGGTGAGCGGGATTGAAAGCCGCTATCACGTGCGGGCAACGCGGATCCCTTTTCTTGGACTGGTAAGTCTGATTGCACACAAGGCTACCGATGGGGGCGCGAATGGGCTGCACCTGGCGGAGTTTGAGAACTTTACCGAAGCAGTGGACGGCGAAGAGCTGAACCGGATGGTGGAGCAGAAGTTGGGGCCGGGTTGGGAGCGGATGATTCGCGAGACCAGCCGCAGGGGAAAAAACCAGACGCTGATCTTTGTGCGTCCCGATGGGCAACGGATGGAGATGCTGGTGGTCGACCGGGACGGCGATGAGATGGACGTGGTGCAGGTGTCAGTGGATGCGGATCATCTGAGTCGGCAGATAGGGCACTGGGAACATCGCGACCGCGATGGGGATGAGGGCGCACCGGAGTAGGGCTGCACCCGGGGGGGAATCAAACTGTATCTATGCGGGGAGGTAAGGGCTGGCTAGACTTAAAGCCGTATGGGCAGTTTGTCTCCATCTCCGGTTTCGAGCTATCGTGGCCGGCTCGCGCCTTCGCCGACGGGGTATCTGCATGTGGGCCACGCGCGCACGTTCTGGACGGCATGGCAGCGCGCGCGCGAGGCGGGCGGGACGCTGGTCATGCGCATGGAGGACCTGGACCAGGAGCGCAGCCGCAGCGCGTATGCGGACGCGGCGCTGGAGGACTTGCGCTGGCTGGGCATCCGCTGGCACGAGGGGCCGGACAAAGGTGGGCCGCATGCGCCCTATCAGCAAAGCAAGCGGAAGAATCTGTATCTTGCGGCATGGCGGCGGCTGCTCAGGCGCGGGTTTCTGTTTCCGTGCCGGTGTTCACGCAGGGATCTTGAAGCCGCACTGGGCGCGCCGCATGAGAGTACGCGGGACGGAGCGCGCGACAAGATGGAGCCGCTGGACGACGAGCCGATTTATCCCGGCACCTGCCGGAACCGCGGATCTGCCACGCAACTGCCCGGTCCGACGATGAGCGACGTTGAGACGCCGGAGGGGTTCAACTGGCGATTCCGCGTGCCGAATGGCCAGGTGGTAGCGTTTGAAGACGCAAACCTGGGGCTGCAAACGTTCGTTGCGGGCGAAGATTTCGGGGACTTTGTGGTGTGGCGGCGCGAGGGCGGGCCGAGCTACCAACTGGCCTGCGTGGCCGACGATGCGGAGATGGAAATCACGGAAGTGGTGCGCGGGGCGGATCTGCTGAAGTCAACGGCTCGGCAGATTCTGCTTTATCGGGCGCTGGGGTTCGATATGCCGGCGTGGTTCCATTGCCGGTTGGTGGTGGACCACAACGGGCGGCGCCTGGCCAAGCGGCATGACTCGCTGAGCTTGAGGGCGCTGCGGCAGCGAGGGCTGACGCCGATGAATATCCTGTCGGCGGATTTGCCGGTGGGTGCGTGAAGGCCGCAGCCTGGCGGCCTTCATCTTTGATTCAATCCATTCTCACCCGTGGCGGATGAAGGAGCCATTGTGGAGATCTGCGATGGCCTGGCGGAGCTCCTCGTCAGTGTTCATTACGATGGGGCCGCGCCAGGCAACCGGCTCCTTCAACGGGCGACCGCTGACGAGCAGGAAGCGGATGCCTTCAGGGCCGGCCTGCACAACGATTTCATCGCCGCCATCGAAGAGCACGAGCGAATGGTTCTGCGCGTCGTAGACCGGCGGGGCGTTGGGGTCAGTGGCCAACTCGGTGAGCACTGCCTGCGGAGTGGAGGCGTCGCGGAAGGTTCCGGCGCCGGCAAAGACGTAGGCGAAGGCGTTGCGCGTGGTCTCGATCTGAATGCGCTTACGCTTGCCCGGCGGGACGGAGATGTCGACGTAGGATGCGTTGGCGTTGCGGGCGTCGGTGGCTACGCCTTCGACCGGTCCACGCTTACCCCAGAACTCGCCGCAGATGATCCGTGCGTGGGTGCCGTCATCCTCAGTGACTTCGGGGATGGCACTGGCGGGAATGTCCTGGTATCGCGGGTCAGTCATTTTCAGAGCTGCGGGCAGGTTGGCCCAAAGCTGGAAGCCGTGCATGCGGCCCTGGGCGTCGCCGGTGGGCATCTCCTGGTGAAGAATGCCGCTGCCGGCGGTCATCCACTGGACGTCGCCCGCGGTCATGCGGCCTCTGTTGCCGAGCGAGTCACCGTGGGCCACTTCGCCGGCAAGGACGTAGGTGATGGTCTCGATGCCGCGGTGGGGATGCCAGGGGAAACCGGCGAGGTAGTCGGCGGGGTTGTCGCCGCGGAAGTCGTCGAAGAGCAGGAAGGGGTCGAATTCGGCGGTTTTGCCGAAGCCGAAGGCGCGCTGAAGCTTGACGCCGGCTCCCTCGAGGGTGGGGACAGTTTGGAGAATCTGTTTGACGGGGCGAAGAGACATGGTGGACCTCCTGGGGCGTATTCTGCTTTACAGGATATTGGATGCACGAGTGAGATATTCGTTGCAACAAGTATTATAGGTTGCGGCGTCCGTTGGAGGGGTGTGGTATCCCCGGTCACAAAATCCAGACCCGGGGCACCCGCGAGTTGACGGTTGGGTAAGTTTGCAGCGGTACGGGGCGCTCGCCTACAGCAGAATCACGATAGCTGTACCCAAGGCCACCACAGCAAAGTGTTGATTTCCTTAAGAAATCAACACCCTACACACAGCATTTCAGGGCACGGGAATTGTGTTTCTCCTCTAGAGATAGGTGATCTTGATTGTTAGCTGTTGTCGGCCGCCGGAGTATGAGAAGGCGGCATCGTCAAACCGGGGCGGGCCGAAGTGGCCTTTGGGGTTGTTGGACGTGCCCACGCCTTCGCGAGGCATGCCTATGAAGTTGGTGTCAAGCTTGTTGTTGGAGTTCTCGTCGTGGAAAGCCTCAATGGCGTAGCGACCGGGCGCAACGGCGGGGAACTCGCAGACGGCATGGCCGCCGGCAATGGAGGATTTGGTGCGTGCCACGGCTTTCTGGTCGTCCTTGAGAAAGCCTTCGGCGGAGGCAAACAGCGAGCAGACCACCTGGCCCTTGCTGTTGCGCAGGCCGTTGACCTCTGCATGGATCAGGTTGCTGGCGGGCGGTTGGCCAAGGGTCGAAGCGGCAGGCGCAATGAGCGCCAGGGCCAGTAGGAGTGCGCGCATTTCTTTTGCTCCAGGGAACAGGACGTTGCTGCGGCGGGCGGGCTCTTCCAGGGGCCGAAGGGGCCAAAGCCCTTTCAATTCTATCGCGAATGCTGCACGACTGAAGTGTTGCCCTGACACTCCATGTCTTGCAAAACGCATTCCGCAGGCTAGCCAGCCGCTGCCCCAAGGGCGCGCAGGAGATTGCGGTTGATATGATTCTCGCGAGAATCGGCAGCAATCGAAACGCGTGGCAAAGAGGGATGCGAGATGGGCGTGGTAGCGAATCAGCCGTCGACCAGGATCAATTCGTTTTTGTATGTCATCACCGGGGTTACGGCGATTGCCGGCTTCCTTTATGGGTACGACACGGGGATCATCTCCGGGGCGCTGCTGCCGATTACGAGCGAGTTCGGGCTCGGGCACCGCATGCAGGAGATTGTTGCGTCGGCGATCCTCGTGGGCGCGGTGCTCGGCGCGCTGAGCTGCGGGACCATTTCGGAACGCATTGGCCGCAAGCGGACGATCATGACGGTGGCGTGCATCTTCTGCGCCGGGTCGCTGGCGTCGAGCCTTTCGCCGAGCCCGCAACTGCTGGCGCTGTCAAGGATTCTGCTCGGGTTTGCGGTGGGCGGGTCGTCGCAGGTGACGCCGATGTACATTGCCGAGCTTGCGCCGCCGAGCCGGAGGGGAAGGCTGGTGATCAGCTTCAATCTGTCGATTGGGGTGGGCATCCTGGTGGCGAACATTGTGGGGTTCACCTTGCAGGACGTGTGGAGCTGGCGATGGATGATTGCGGTGGCGGTGTTCCCGGCAATGATTCTGTTCGGCTGCATGCTGATGCTGCCGGAGAGCCCGCGGTGGCTGGCGGAGAACATTTCAATGGACCGGGCGCGTGCGGTGCTGGAGCGGGTGCGGGAGAAAGATGCGGACCTGAGCTTTGAGCTGGGCGAAATCCAGCAGGTTGTGGATGAGGGCGGGAGCGGCAAGAAGGCGCACTGGAGTATGTTGCTGGAGCCGTGGATCAGGCCGGCGGCGATTGCGGCATTTGGCGTGGCGGCGTTTACGCAACTGGGCGGGTTGGAGACGATGATTTATTACACGCCGACGGTGTTGTCGGGGGCGGGGTTCGGCAAGAGTGCGGCGCTGCTGGCGAGCCTGGGCGTGTCGATTGTGTTTGTGAGCATGACGGCGATCGGGCGGCAGATTGTGGACCGGGTGGGGCGGCGGCGGCTGACGCTGGTGATGGTTCCGGGGACAGTGGTGAGCTTGATTGTGCTGGGGACGATGTTTCAGATGGGGATGGCGAAGACGCAGACGGGATCGATCTGGCTGGTGGTGTGTCTGCTGATCTATATGGTGTTCAATGCCGGGGGCGTGCAGGTGATTGGGTGGCTGATGGGGTCGGAGATGTTTCCGCTGGCGATTCGAGGTAAGGCGAGCAGCGTGCATGCGGCGACGCTGTGGGGATCGAATTTGATTATTACGTCGACGGCGCTGAGCACGGTGGCGGTGCTGGGGACGGGCGGGGCGATGTGGGTATACGCCGGGCTGAACTTTTTGTGCTTCTTGTTTGTGTGGAAGTTCGTGCCTGAGACGACAGGACACAGCCTTGAAGACATTGAGAACCACCTGCGGGCGGGCAAGTTCATGGAGCTGAAGATGAAGCGGGCAGTCACTCCATCGGAATGAACTTGCGGTCTTTGATGAGGATGCGCTTGCTGCAGGCGTGGCAGTAGAACTGGGGCACGCGGATAAGGCTGTGAATGCGGCTTCCGCACCAGGGGCAGTCGCCATGGAGAGCGCCGATGCCGATCATGGGGCCGAGCAGCGGGGCGAAGATGGCGGCGATGATCATGGGGACGCCGAGGATTGCGCCGAGGCCGGTGAGGCAGAGCATGGCGCCGACGATGGCGAGGATGGGGACGGCGAGCATGCCGAAGAGGAGGCCCGTGAAGGCGCCTTTGGCGGGAGCTTTCTGGGCGGCGGCGGGCGGATTTTCGGGCGCGGCGGCCGGCACGGGTTCGGGGCTGATGGTGGCCCCGCAGAGGGGACAGAACTTCCAGGGGTCGGCAACCTGGGCGTGGCATTTTGAACAGAGTGCGCTCATTTTTTTGCATGCCTCCTAGTGAGGTCAGTCAGAGTAGCGCTGCGAAAACAGGGGAAGCAAGGGTCTGGATCACAGTTGAATGAAGAAGAAACGCGAACCCGGTGAGGAGGCTCAGGCTGCGCTGGTACAGGTGGCGGCGGGGGAGTTTACTGCGTGGCTGAAGGCGACGGAGGCTGCCCTGCGGGGGGGGGAGGGCGGTGCCGCGGTGTCGTGTGGGACGTGCCGCGGGTGTTGCCGGGCGTCGATGTTCATTCATATCAAGCCGGAAGAGACGCGAACGTTGAAGCGGATTCCACGGGGGCTGCAGTTTGCCGCGCCAGGGATGCCGAAGGGGCATGTGCTGCTGGGATATAACGAGCGGGGCGAGTGTCCGATGCTGGTGGGGAACGAGTGCTCAATTTATGAGGACCGGCCGCAGACGTGCAGGGATTACGATTGCCGGATCTTTGCAGCGACGGGGATTGCGGTGGACGCGGCGAGCCAGGCGGAGATTGCGCGGCGGGTGCGGGAGTGGGTGTTCAGCTACGAGGATGAAGCGAGCCGCGAGAAGCAGGCGCGGGTGAAAGAGGCGATGGCGTTTTTGACGGAGAATCGGGATTTGTTTCCGTCGGGGAGTTTGCCGGATTATCCGGTGCAGTTGGCGGCGCTGGCGGTCGGAGTTTATGGGGTACTGGCAGAAAGACGGGGGCAGGCTGGGAGCGGCGAGACGCAGGCAGAGGTTGTGCAGGCAATTCTGGAGGCACTTGTTGAATTGAGGCCAGCGTCGAAGGATTCGAGAGTGCTGGAAGGGGAGTCCCTCGCAGATCGGGGTCGCTGGCGCGGCTGATTTGCCGCAGGGCGCAGGCTTACGGACCGCCTTTCCACTGGTTCCACAACCCATTCCTGCCGCGGGCCTTATCCTCAAGGCAGACCACCCCATGTCCGATTTCGCACAAAGCGTGAAGCAGCAGGCCGACATCGTGAAGGTGATCGAGGGGTACATCCGGCTGCGGAAGGCGGGGGCGCAGAACTACCAGGGGTTGTGCCCGTTTCACAAGGAGAAGTCGCCGTCGTTTTCAGTGCACGCGGTGCGGCAGTTCTACCACTGCTTTGGGTGCGGGGCCTCGGGGGATGTATTCAGCTTTGTGGGCAAGCTGGAGAATGTGGGCTTCCCTGAGGCGGTGCGGATTGTGGCGCAGAAGTGCGGGATTCCGCTCCCGAAGCGGGAATTTTCTTCGCCGGAAGAGGCTGCGGGGGCGCGGCTGCGGGCCAAACTGCTGGAGCTGCACGAGACAGCAACGGCTTGGTTTGAGGAGCAGCTGCGCGGGCCGGAGGGGGCTGTGGCGCGCGAGTACCTTGCCGGGCGTGGGCTGACGGCCGAGGGGATTGCGAAGTTCCGCATCGGCTATGCGCCGGACAGCTTTAATGCGCTGCGGGATCGGCTGAGCGGGATGGCGGACAACGAGGCGCTGCGGGCTTCGGGGCTGTTCAGTTCCAAGGAACAGGGGGATGGGACGCAGGGACATATCTTTGACCGGTTCCGCAAGCGAGTGATGTTCCCGATTGCGAACGAGGGCGGGCGGGTGATTGCGTTCACGGCGCGAACGCTGGAGACGGGCGACAAGGCGGGGCCGAAGTACATCAACTCGCCGGAGACTCCGCTCTACCAAAAAGGGCAAGTGCTCTTCAACCTCGACAAGGCGAAGACGGCCATTCGGCAGGCGGAGTTCGCGCTGCTGGTTGAGGGGCAGATGGACTGCATCAGCGTCTTTCTGCGCGGGATTCAAAACGTGATTGCCACGAGTGGGACGGCATTTACCGAGCAGCAGGTGGCGATCTTGAAGCGGCACACATCGAACGTGGTGGTGAACTTCGATCCGGACGCGGCAGGTAGCAATGCGGCGGAGAAGTCGATTGCGCTGCTGACGGAGGAGGGATTCAACCTGAAGCTGGTGACCCTGGAGGATGGGCTGGACCCGGACAGGTATATCCGCGAGCGGGGCGTGGACGCGTATACGGCGGCGGTGCGGGGTGCGCGGCGGCAGGCAGAATACCTGATTGAGCGGGCGCGGCAGATGTTTCCGGGGGCGAGCGCGGAGCAGAAGGTGAAGGCGATGAACTATCTGTTGCCGCATATTCGCCGGATGCCGGAGAAGGTGGCGCGGGACCAGTTTGTGCACGATGCGGCGCAGAAGCTGGCGATTGATTCGGCGATTATGCGGGAGGAGTTGCGGCAGGCGGCGCTGAAGCGGCGGGATCATATCGAGGTGAGGGCGACGGCGCTGAACGAGGTGGAGCGGGTTCTGCTGCGGGCGCTGGCGGTGACGGACCCAGACAATGAGGCGTCAAGGCGGCTGGCGGCGCAGGCGCTGGAGGAGCAGCCGGCGTGGTTTGAGCACCTGGGCGTCTACAAAGCGTTGCAGGCGCTGGCGGAGCGTCAGGCGCGCGACCCGATGGATGTGGTGGAAGACCCGGCGCAGCGGGCGCTGCTGGCCGAGGCGCTGCTGGGCGAGACAAGGCCGCCTGAAGTGAACGAGGTACAAAGCGCTGTGCAAGAGATTCAGGAGCGGGCGATCGAGAGCCGGCAGCGGGACTTGCGGGCGCTGATTGCCGAGGCGGAGCGGCGCGGAGATTTTGCCGAGCTGGCGGTGCTGACGCAACAGAAGCTGGATCTGGATAGGGCGTTGCGGCAACTGCACAACCAGAGGGCGCCGGAGGCGTAAGCGCGACCTGGACAGTGACCATTGCCAGGACATTCAAGAGCAAAAGCAAACGACGGACCTGCTGAAGCCGGTCCGTCGTTTGCTGCGTGGATGGTTTTTGTGGCTTCCTGTTTCGGTTAAGGAGCAACCAATTGGTGGATGGTGCTGGACTGGGAGGGTGCGTGGAGCTTGTCGCCGAGGTAAGTGGCGGTGAGTGAATGGGTGCCGGCGGGGAGGGTGGGCAGCGTCAATGCGGCAGAACCGGCGGAGAGCGTTGCCTGCGCCAACACGGTTGAGCCTTCTCTCAACTGGACCACGCCGGTGGGCGAATTTGCGGAAGCACTGGTGACCTTCGAGTTGAGGAATGTCATCCGTCCTGCAACGGCGGGATTGGCGGCCGAGACCAGCGTAGTTCTGGTGATTGCGCTCCCCGCCGCGCCGGTGCCGTTGAGCGAAACGGTTTTGGTTCCAACCGAAGTGGCGATCGAAAGCGTTGCTGTGGCTCCTCCGATAGCAGCCGGTTTGAAAGTCACATCGATGCCGCAGCCCCAGGGACCCGCCACCCCCGAGAAGGTGGTGCAGCCGTTGACCTGCGAGAAGGAGGTGGGGTTGGTCCCGGTAAAGGTGATGGAGTTGATGGTCAGCGGCATTCCGCCAGAGTTGTTCCAGATGACCGTCTTTACCGCGCTGCTTGTGCCGACAGTCTGCGAGGGGAAGGTGAGCGAAGTGGGGGAGAGGGTGACGGTGGCCTGGGTCGCGCTTTTGCCGCCGAGATTGATGGTTACCGTTCCCACGGAGGTGCCGATCAAGAGGGTTGCGCTCATGGACCCCGACAAGGTTGGGCTGAAGGTGACGCTGATTGTGCAGCCGGTGTTGATGGTGAGGGTGCCCGGGCAACTATGGGTTTGCGCGAAAAAGGAGGGGTTGGTTCCGCCGAACGTGTAGGTGTTCAGGGTGAGCGTTTGCCCTCCGGTGTTGGAAAGGGTGAATGGTATAGCTGCGCTGGTGGTTCCGACCGCCTGCATGGGAAAGGAGAGCGTGGTAGTGGAGGGGATGGCGGTGGCAGGCAAAAGACTGAGACCGCTGAGCTGAACGATGTTGCTGCCGGTGACGGTATCGTCAAGCAGTGTGAGGACCGTGGAACGGGTGCCGGTGGCTGTGGGTGTGAAGATGATGCCGACCAGGCAGCTGTGGCCACTGGTGAGCGGGACGGTGAAGTTGCAACTGGTGGTGTTTGGGTCAATGGTAAAGTCGGCGGCATTGCCCGAGGTGAAAACGACGTGGGTGAAGTTGAGATCGTCGTTGCCAACATTCGAAACCAGGACGGACTGGGCGGGGGATGAGGTGGCTGGGGCCTGGGTAGCGAAGTTCAGGAACCCCACTGTGCCGAACTCGCGGACCACGGACATATTTGTAGTTCCAGCCTGCCCTACGATGCTGGTGGCATAGACGTTGCCGAAGGAATCGACCGCGATGCCTTTGGGAGTCTTGAGCAGTGCGGCGGTGGCGGGGCCGCCATCGCCGCTGTAGCCAGAAGATCCGCTGCCGGCAATGGTGCGGATGATGCCGGTGGTGGCTTCAATGCGGCGTACGCGGTTATTGCCGGAGTCAGTGAAGTAGAAGTTGCCGGCCGCGTCCCAGGCAAACCCTTCGACGAGTGTGCTGATCTCGGCCCCGGTGGCCAGACCGCCATCGCCGCTGAAGCCGCACACGTTGGTCCCGGCGACACGCCAGAAGTTTGCCCCGCCGCTCTGGCTGCCGAAGGCCTGATTCTGAGCCACGATGGTGCATGCGCTGTAGCCGCCAACCGATGAGTTGCCACGGGTGTAATAGAGATCGTCGCTGGCGTCCACGGCAATCGGATAGTTCCAGGTGCTGCCATGTCCAAGGCTGAGGTAGGCAAGGCTCCCAGGCCCAAACTCCCTGGCGGTATCTTCCACGGGCAGGACGGAGGATCCCCCGTTGTTCACATTGAGGAAGAGGTTGTTGCCGGAGTCGACGGCGACGCTGTAGGGGTAGGGAAGAGCTACGGTATTGTCCAAGCACGGGGCTGGAATGGTGCAAGGGCCCGCATTGGCTCCGCCGCCGGCCGCCGTATAGAGAGTTTGGTCGTCTCTTAGGTAGCGGACCACATTGTTCCCTTGGTCAGCGATGTAAACTCCCCCGGAGTTGTCGGTGGCTATGCCGTAGGGAAAGCTGAGCTTTACTCCCGTGGGCGCTCCGCTGTAAGTTCCGGAGGCATTGGAGCCCCCACCAGCCAGAATAGAAAGGAAACCACTGGAGTCCCGGTAGCGAATGAGGTGGTTGTAGGTGTCGGCGATGTAGAGATTATCTCCGCCATCGATGGCCAGTGCCTGGGGGTCAAGCAGGGCGCCTGCGCCGGTGGGAGCGGTGCCGGGAACGGTGGTGATCAGAGAGGGAATGAAGCTGACGGCTGGGCCATAGCCAATTCCGCCTGTCGGAACGACAAATGGCTGCGGTGAAGCGGTGTGGGCCACTGTGAGCTTGCCTGTGCGGTGGCCCGGCCCATTTGGCGTGAAGACGAGATCGACCGAGCAGATATTACCGGCGGAGTAGGCATGGCCCTCAATGCAGGTGCCGCCGTTCACGTGGAAATCCGCAGTGGCGGAGATGGCGGTGAGGTTTGTGGGCTGGTTGAATTTTAACGTAAAGCTTTCACGCTCGGACGATTGGCCGATCTTGACGCTGCCGAAGAGGCGCAGGCTCTGGGGCTTAGGGGGAAGGCCGGAGCGGGGCTGCGCCGCGGGAACAGCAGACGCAGTGTCTAAGAGGGTGATGGCCGGATGGAGAGCTTGCCCAACTGCAAACGGGAGAGTGGCCAATGCAAGGGCTGCGGCAAATACGCCGGCCCGCGAAGAAAAGCTGTGGGTGATCCGCATGGGGATTCCTCGTGAACAAGGGATGACTTTCAGGCGATGCTTTGTACGCGGGAGGGAGAGCAGAATTGCCCCGGTCGACGTCCCGATTCAGAAACGAGCCATTTTGGCGGAGGGAAGGAAGAAAGTATCAGCGTCAAAACGTAGCAGAGGGTATTGGCATAAGCAAGAAGAATCCGAGAGTGCACATGGTACGAAGACTCGCTCCTGCGTAAGCGACTCAACTTGGTGAACCAAAGCGGGATGCGGTGATTGCCTGGGACGGGAGCGCAGTCGGCGGGTTGGGTGGGTCAGGTTGAAACGATGCGAACAGGATTTGGAACGAGCGGTGAGGCAACCGCACAACCAGAGGACGCAGGAGCGGTAGCCGACCCGAACTGGATCACAATCGAGACATTTCAGCACAAATGCAACGACGGACCGGCAATGGCCGATCCGTCGTTGCATTTGTGTGGAACGTTGTTGTGGGTGGAGGGTTGGGTTAAGGAGCAACCACCTGGTTGATGGCGGTGGACTGGGAGGGGGCGTGGAGCTTGTCGCCGAGGTACCTGGCGGTGAGTGGGTGCGTACCAGCGGGGAGGGTGGTGAGCTTGAAGGTGGCTTCGCCGGCGGAGAGGGTGACGGTGGCCAGAATCTTGCTGCCCTCTCGCAGTTCAAGCTGGCCGGTGGGAGGGGTGGAGGATTTGCTGGCGACCAGGGACGTGAGGACGACCGCCTGCTTGATGGGAACAGGATTGGCCTTGGAGGCGAGCGTGACCGTGGAGGGTGCGACGGCTGCCGATCCTGGGTTGCCGATGAGAGAAAGGTTTGCTTGGCCGGCGGAGGTGACGACGACGAGGGTTGTGCTGCGCTGACCGCTCGCCGACGGATGAAAGGTGACGTTGACCGTGCAGCTTGCGCCGACGGCCAGAGTTGCGCCGCAGGTGTGGGTCTGAGCGAAGTCGGTGGTGTTGTTTCCGACAAACGAGTAGGTGCCGATCGTGAGCGGTACGCCACCGGGGTTGGAGAGCGAGGAAGAAATGGAAGCGCTGGTGACTCCCACGGCGGTGGTGGGGAAGGTGAGCGTGGTAGGGGCAAAAACCGCCTGGGCAGGGAGTGCGCCGGTGCCGCTGAGTTGGATGGTGTTGAGGCCAGTCGCGGTGTTGTCAGAGAAGGAGATGGTGCCTGCGCGCGCACCTAGTCCCTGCGGTGAAAAGGCAACGCCGATGTAGCAGCTCTGACCGAGTGGCAAGGTGGAGGGGAAGAGGCAGGTGGTGGTCAAGGGGTCGATGGCAAAATCGAGGACGTTGGCAGGGATTGCGCCGGGGATGATGACCGCGACCCTGACGAGATTGAGGTCGGCGTTGCCGGTGTTGGTGACGGTGATGGTTTGCACGGGAGAGGTGGTGGAGAGCCCCTGGACTGGGAAGCTCAAAGCACCCGCCGGCCCGACCTGGCGCAGGACAGCATGGCTGAAGCTGGAGGAACCGACAAAGCCTGTGGCGTAGACGTCACCACGGGAATCGACCGCAATGCCTAAAGGCCGGGCGATGGGGGCGCTGGTGGCTGGGCCGCCATCGCCGGAGTAGCCAGAGACGCCGTTGCCGGCGATGGTATGGATGATGCCGGTGGCTTCGTCGATGCGGCGGACGCGATTATTGTTAGCGTCGGCGAAGTAGAAGTTCCCGGCCGCGTCGAAAGCAAAACTGCCGGTCAGGTTGCTGATTTCAGCGCCGACAGCGAGGCCGCCATCGCCGCTAAAGCCGCATGTGCGGGTTCCTGCAACTACCCAGCTGGTGCCCCCTGCATACCGGCTATAGGCTGAGTTCTGACCGAAGATGTAGCAATCCTGCGGAAGGCCGCTGGCGGCGGGAAGATACACGGAGTGGTAGAGGTTGTCATAGGCATCGATTCCCAGCGAGAGATTGTTGGTGTAGCCTGTGGAACCTTGATAGTTGACGTTGGTCAAGGTGGGGGTTCCATTGGGGTTTGGGCCGCCCCATGTGCTGTCATCAAACATCCAGGGAACTCCACTGACGAAGGTATTGACGAAGAGGTTGCCGGCGGCATCGATAGCCAGCCCCTGGGGCGCGCTAATGGCGATGGATGTGGGCGCGCACGGGCTTCCAACGGAGCAATGGGATGCGCTTCCGGTTCCACTGCCGACCGCGGGTAATGCGTAGCCGGTTGGCAACACCGCGCGCACGACATTGTTGCCGGAATCGGCAATATAAGCATCTCCAAAGAAATCGACGGCCACCGCCGCGGGAGTGCTGAGGCTGACACTGGTGGCAGGCCCAAGATAGTTTGCAGCCGCGTGCGATCCGCCACCGGCGATGGTGGAGATCACGCCGCTGGAGTCGATGTAGCGGACGAGATTGTTGCCGGAATCGGCGATGTAGAGGTTGTCTCCGCCATCGACGGTGAGGCCGATAGGAAGGTTGAGCAGTCCTGTGCCGCTGGGGTAGGTACCAGGGACGGTGGTGATGAGCGCGGGGGTGAAGCTGACGACGGGCCCGTAGCCGGTTCCGCCGGTGGGAACGATCAACGGTTCGACGGAGGCGGAGTGGGAGACGGCGAGCTTACCGCTGCGGTGGCCGGGGCCAGTGGGGGTGAAGACCACCCAGACCGAGCATTGATCGCCGCTGCTGTAGAAGTGACCCTCAATGCATGTGGTGGCAGAGACATGGAAGTCGTTGCTGGCGGAGAGGGCGGTGAGCTTTGTGGCTTGGTTGAACTGGAGGGTGAAAAGCTCGGGCTCTGTGGACTTGCCCAATTTGGCGCTGGCGAACTCGCGGTAGTCGCGGGCATAGGCGGGCGCACCGGCCGGGGGCGTAAAGGCTACTTCAACCCTGGAGTTGGGGACCAGCGTGATGGCCTGCTGCGAAGGCTGCGCGAGCGCGAAGGGGGCAGCGGCCAATACAAGGGCAGCGGCGAGAGCGCCGGCCCACGAACGGGTAAGTTGGGTCCTCTGCATGGAGGGTCCTCCGAGGTAATTTTTGATTTCAGATTTGCCCGGCGCTGCGGGAAGACGCATCAGCCCTGTGGCCCGAGGGGCAGGCTGCCTGGGAGTTGAGCCGGGATCGGCTCTGAGATGAAGAAAACGATGATTGCCGATGAGGCTAGCAGGGCATTGTCAGCGGGGTCAATGGGAAAGCGGACTTCTGGGGGAATTCTGCGTCGAATGCGGCGCTGAAGCGTCTAATTTGTAGCGGACCGGGAACAGGCGAGGCGGTAAACCTGGCCGGGCGCTGACTTTGAAGCAAGCTTTGAGAGTGCTGGTTGGCCCGGAATTGCCGTTAGGAAAACCGGGTGAAACTGTGGTAATCTATTGATCTCTGTGAGGATGCGCGCCACTCTGCCCCATCCATGAGCTGCGGCTCGCGGGCGACCCAGGCCAAAACCTGAAGCGCAAGTCATCCTGATCCGAGCAATACCCTGAGACCGCTACTTTTTTGCGGGTAACCGCAGGTCTGTGTCCGCGTGCGCCGTGAGTTCCAATTTATTTGTTTTTGGAATTCTTTTTTTGGCGTGTTCCGGACCAGACTCCGCACCGATGCGCAAACCGGTGCCTAATCTGACTTGCGCTGGAGAGGTTGAGTATTTTGGCGATTGACGAAAAGTTCGAGCATGACATTGACAGCCTGATTGAAGTGGGCAAAGAGAAGGGCTATCTGACCTACGGCGATGTGAACGACATTTTGCCGGAGGAGATTGGCTCTGCCGACGATCTGGACGACCTGATCACGACCATCGGCACGCAGGGGATTGACCTCCTGGATGCGCCGAAGTTCCCCGGCGACAAGGATTTCGAGGCGGAAGAGGGCGAAGACGTTGAGCTGGACCTGACACCCGGCACGCTTGAAAAGACCAACGACCCGGTGCGCATGTATCTGCGCGAGATGGGCACCGTTCCGCTGCTGACGCGCGAGGGCGAGGTAGAGATTGCCAAGCGGATTGAGCGCGGGCAGTTGCGCGTGCTGAAGGCAATTTCGCGTTCGCCGATTGTGATTCGCGAGATCGTGGCGCTGGGCGAAGACCTGAAGCGCGGCGTGCGCAACGTCAAAGAAGTGGTGGTCTTCGACGAAGAAGAGCTCACTGAAGAAGTGGTGCAGACGCGCGTGAAGGCGACGGTGGCGCGGATTGATGCGCTGGTGAAGCACCAGAAGAACGTGGCCAAGCTGGAAGAGAAGCAGGCTGTGCCGGCCGCCGCCAAGGCCAAGGTCTCGGCAGCGCGCAAGGTTCGCTGGCTGATTGCGCGCGAGAAGGTGCTCATTTCGCGGATTGTGCGCGAGCTGAAGTACACGGCTCTGGAGCGCAAGCGGCTGCTGGACAAAGTGAACAAGACCGTGGACACCATGCGCACGCTGGAGCGGCAGATTCGCTCGCTGGACCAGAAGCACGAGGCCAGCAAGAGCGAGGAGCTGAAGAAGGAGTACCGGCGGCAGCAGAAGAACTGCAAGGCGGATCTGGAAAAGATCGAGGGCGACGCAGGGGTTTCAATTGTTGAGCTGAAGCGGACGCAGCGCGAGATGATCCAGGGTGACATGGACGCGGAGCAGGCCAAGCGCGAGCTGATTGAAGCCAACCTTCGACTTGTGGTGTCGATTGCCAAGAAGTACACCAACCGCGGATTGCAGTTCCTTGACCTGATTCAGGAAGGCAACATCGGCCTGATGAAGGCGGTGGACAAGTTCGAATACCGGCGCGGCTACAAGTTCTCAACCTATGCGACGTGGTGGATTCGGCAGGCGATCACCCGCGCCATTGCCGACCAGGCGCGCACCATCCGCATCCCGGTACACATGATCGAGACCATCAACAAGCTGATCCGGACGAGCCGGCAACTGGTGCAGGAGCTGGGGCGCGAACCCTCGAGCGAAGAGATTGCGCGGAGGATGGATATTCCGGTGGCCAAGGTGCGCAAGGTGTTGAAGATTGCGCAGGAGCCCATCTCGCTGGAGACGCCGATCGGCGAAGAAGAAGACTCGCACCTGGGCGACTTTATCGAGGATCGCCAGGCGGTTTCGCCTTCAGAGGCTGTGATCAGCGTGAACCTGAAGGAGTACACGTCGCAGGTGCTCCGGACTTTGACGCCGCGCGAGGAGCGGGTGATCAAGATGCGGTTTGGCCTTGAGGACGGCAGCGAGCACACGCTGGAGGAAGTGGGGCAGAGCTTCCAGGTGACGCGCGAGAGGATTCGGCAGATCGAAGCCAAGGCGCTGCGCAAGCTGCGGCACCCGAGCAGAAGCCGGAAGCTGAAGGCGTTTGTCGAGGGCGTGAAGGAGATGTAGTTCGGCAGCAAGAGAGCCGATAAGGGCCGCAGCCTTGGAAGGGGCTGCGGCTCTTTTCTTGTTGTGGGCGATTTCCTCATGGCATGGGGGGCGTATCGGTGTGACAGACGCCCATTGACTGCGGGAAGGTGTATACCTACCGCGAGGCAACTGCGGCTTGCTACAATCGCGGGTTGGCTTCGTTGCGGCTTTTTGTGTTGAGATTGCTGCGGCGATGCTCTCATCTCAAGGACCTCTCACGCCCCGGGGGAAAAGGAAAAGCGCACATGAGAAACATGACTCGCCGTGAATTTGGAAAGACACTTGCTGCTGCGGCTGTTGCCGGGGCGGCGTTGCCGAAATTTGCGTTTGGCGCTCCGGTCGCCGAAGCGCGGGCTTTTCCGAAGGGGTTCTTGTGGGGCTGCTCGACGGCTGCCTATCAGGTGGAAGGCGGGGCGCAGGACGATGGGCGCGGGCCGTCGAACTGGGATATCTTCTCGCATACGCCGGGCAAAACCCACAACGGCGATACGGGCGATGTGGCGGACGACAGCTACCACCGGTACAAAGAGGATGTGCAACTGCTGCGGAGCCTGGGTGTGCAGACGTACCGGATGTCGATCTCGTGGTCGCGGGTGTTTCCGAACGGGACCGGGCAGATGAATGCGAAGGGGATGGATTACTACAACCGGGTGGTGGACGAGCTGCTGGCGAATCGGATTACGCCGTACATCACGCTGTTCCACTGGGATCTGCCGGCGGCGCTGCCGGGCGGGTGGCAGAATCGCAATACGGCGCTGGCCTTTGCGGAGTATGCGGGGTTTGTGACGCGCAAGCTGGGCGACCGGGTGAACCACTTTATGACCACCAACGAGTTCACCTGCTTTACCGACCTGGGCTATCGCGTGGGGCAGTTTGCGCCGGGGCTGCAACTGCCGGCCAAGGAAGCCAACCAGGTGAGGCACCACGGGATTCTGGCGCATGGGCTGGCGGTGCAGGCGATTCGCGCCAATTCGCCGCGGGGGACGCAGGTGGGCCTGGCGGAAAACGCCAACGTCTATGTGCCGGTGATTGAGACGCCGGAGCACATTGATGCCGCGCGGCGCGCGACGCGGATGGGCAATGCGCCTTTTTTGACGGCGCTGATGGAAGGCGCGTACATGAACGAGTACCTTGAGCAGGAGGGGGCGAATGCGCCGCACTTCGCGCCCGGGGACTTTAACGCGATCGGGAGCCCGCTGGACTTTGTGGGGCTGAATATCTATACGCCGACATATGTGAGGGCCGACGCGAATTCGCCGATGGGCTATGCGCTGGAGCCGGCTCCGACGTCGTATCCGCACATGGCTTCGCCGTGGCTGACGATCGGGCCGGAGTGCATCTACTGGGGCGTGCGCAATGTGTGCGATGTGTGGAAGGTGCCGGCGGTTTACATCACCGAGAATGGGACCTCGTCGGACGACGTGCTCACGCCGGCGGGCCGCGTTGAAGATACCGACCGCGTGATGTACCTGCGCAACCACCTGACAAATCTGCATCGCGCCGTGGCCGAGGGTTATCCGCTGAAGGGATACTTCCTGTGGAGTTTGCTGGATAACTTCGAGTGGGCGGATGGCTATAGCAAGCGCTTCGGGCTGCACTATGTGGACTTCAAAACCCAGAAGCGAACGCCCAAGCTGAGCGCGGAGTGGTATCGCACGGTAGTTGCGCGGAACATGGTGGAGTAGGCTTCGCGCAGATTCCGCATTGATGGAAAAGCCAAAGAGCCGCAGCCTTCGGGTTGCGGCTTTTTGCTGTCTTGCGCATGCGCGGCGGGTTGCGCAATCCCCATTGCTGATCGAAACTGGGTGAGCTATGCGCATTGCGAGAACTGTTGTTATTGCCTTCTGTGCCAGCTTGCCGGCCTGTTTGCCTGCCGGCGCGACGCACCTGGTTTCAGGGAATGGATTTGGATTCGCGGTGGTGTCGCCGGAGACGGGGACGGTGACGAAGTTCTATGCTCACCCCTACTGCTTTGTGCGGCCCGACCCGAAGGAGCCGCTTGGCGAAGGAGTGGAGACGGCGAACTTCATCAAGGAGTTGGGCTGGAGGAGCGGGGCTGGGCCCAACGCGAAGCCAATTGACGCGACGGCAGAGGGCGCGCAGGCAGAGTACGAAGAAGATTCGCACGTGATCCGCGCAAAAAGCGAGAACGGCGAGGGTGTTTTCTTTATGCCCTTCGGCTTGCGGCGCGATGCGCTGGTGATTGACTGGGAGCCGAGCCCGGCCGGGGCAAGCGGCGGTTGGAAGGTGGAGTGGAGTCACCCCGTGAAGTCGCAGAGGGGGTTGCGGTTTGGCGGCGTCGAGTTGCTGCAACTGAAGTTTGAAGGGATCGAGGAGTCGCTGCTGCTGATTCCGCTGGACGGGAAGCGGGTTGAGCGGGCGGAGGGGCAGCCGGTTCTTGCGGGTGGGCGAGCTTGGGTACTGGTGTCTCTGGAAAGTGACGGCGAGCTGGAGCAGGCGGCGAGAGATTTGTTCCGGTGGAGGGCGGGACTGGGGGCGCTCGCACTGGAGAGGCGTGAGCTTGCGGAGCTGGAGCAGTGGCGGGTGAAGCCGGCCGTGCGCTTCATGGACGAGAAGGAACGGCATCTGTGGCGCGAGAGCGAAACGATGCTGCGCATGGCGCAGAGCCGCGAGCCCAACCGCGCCGGCCGGCACGGCAACGGGATGATTGTGGCGGGATTGCCGGACGGGCTGTGGTTTACGCCGTGGGTGCGGGACATGGCCTTTGCCACGGTGGCGCTGGCGCGGATGGGACACAGGAATGAAGCGCGGGCGGCGCTGCTGGCCTGGTTCAATGCGCAGCCGACGGGCAAGATGAAGGCGGAGACGCAAAGTGCGGATTACCAGGTTTCCGTGGTGCGCTACTTTGGCGACGGCGCGGAAGAGCCCTTCTTCACCATGGAGGGCAATACCAATATCGAGTTTGACGATTGGGGGCTGGCGCTGTGGGCGCTGGGCGAGTATGAGCGGCGTTACGAAGATGCGGTCTTGCTGCGGGTTCCGACTTTTCGCGGCGCGTTGTATGAGAGCGCCCGCGATTTTGTGGTGAAACCGCTCGAGAAGAATCTGGAGGCGTATGGCGGCGGCTTGATTGTGGCGGCTGACACGTCCATCTGGGAAGAGCATCAGAAAGACAAGAAGCATTTCGCGTTTTCGACGGCGATGGCGATTGTCGGACTGAAGGAGTTTGCCGATGTGGCACAGCGCGCAGGCGATGAGAAGGCGCGCAGTGAGGCGCTAGGCAAGGCGGCGCTGCTGCAGACAGGGTTTGATGCGGCCTTCGTTCGGGGAGGCGAACTGCACGGCACGCTGGAAGAAGGGGAGAAGAACGACATCGATGGCGCGCTGCCGGCGGTGATTGATTTTGGCGTGGTGACCAATCCGGAGCTGGTGCGCGACACCGTGGGGCGGATGGAGCTTTTGAAGGTGGCCTCCGGCGGCTACCGGCGCGTCCGCAGCAACTATACCGATCCGGCGATCTTTGAGTACTGGTATGAGCGCCAGGAGTTTCTGTTTGTGGATTTCAACCTGGCGGAGGTTGACTGGCGGCTGGGACGGAATGCCGAGGCTGCGGGGCTGCTGAAGCGGATTGTGGAGAAGGCTGCGGAGGATAATGACATCATTCCTGAGATGTATGTCGCGCTGCCTTGCGAGCTTTTTCCGGGAATGGTTGGCGACCCGACGGGGGCCAAGCCAATTGTGGGGTATGGGGCGGGGACCTATGTTCTGCACCTCCTGGAGCGGGAGGAGTGGCAGAGTTGGCGTTGAGCTAAGCGAAGCGCCGAATGCACGGTTCCCTCCAGACGCCTGAATTCAATCAGACGGCGGCTTCGACTTCGGCCCACTCCACAGGCGTGAGATGGAGGTTGGAGGCGGCGACGTTCTCTTCAAGGTGGGCAATTTTGGAGGTCCCGGGAATGGGCAGGATGACCGGGGACCGTTGGAGGAGCCAGGCCAGGGAGAGTTGGGCTACGGTAGCGCCGTGGCGGGCGGCGATCTGGGCCAGGGTGGGCGCGCCCGGCTGCTCGGGCTTGAGGAGCTTGCCGGCGGCGATGGGATACCAGGGCAGAAAGCCGATTCCCTGCTGCTGGCAGTAGTTGACTGTCTCCTCGTGGCGCCGGTCGGCGAGACTGTATCGATTCTGGACAGTTGTGACCTTGACGATCTTCCGGGCTTGCTCGATCTCGGCTGGAGTAACTTCGCTGAGGCCGATGTGGCGGATCTTGCCCTGGTCCTGGAGGTCTTTGAGAGCGCCGAGGCTCTCTTCGAGAGGGGTGAGGGCGTCGATGCGGTGAAGCTGGTAGAGATCAATGCAGTCGAGTTTCAGGCGGCGGAGGCTGAGGGCGACGCATTGCTTGAGGTAGCCGGCGCGGCCGACGTATTCAGTTTGGCCGGGGCCGGGGCGAACAATGCCGCCCTTGGTGGCGATGACGACGCCGGGGGCGTAGGGGGCGAGCGTCTCGCCGATCATCTGCTCGGCAATCTCGGGGCCGTAGGCGTCTGCTGTGTCAATGAGGGTGACGCCGAGCTCGACGGCGCGGAGCAGGACACGACGGGCTTGGGCGGGGTCGTCGCAGTCGCCCCAGGCGTAGTCGCCCACCAGGCGCATGGTGCCAAGGCCCATGCGTTGAACGGGGAGGTCGCCGCCGATGAGGAAGGCTCCGCTGGCGGCTGCGGAGGGGATTGGACTGCTCATGTGGATTGGATGCCGGGGGATGGCTGGGGATGCGGGGGGAGTGTGGCGGCGCCGGGAACCCGGGGCAATTCGATTGCGTATTCTGATTGACAGCAGCAAGGAGAGCAAGCCATGAGCAGCCAGGCATATCCCACCGCGCAGGCAATCTTTTATCAGCAATATGAGGCGGTTCGCCGCGACGAAGTTGTTGGCATTCTGCTGGCGCTGTTTCTGGGAACCTTCGGGATTCACCACTTTTATCTGCGGCGGACGGGGCTGGGGATTCTCTACTGCTGTTTCTTCTGGACAGGCCTGACGTCAATTCTGGGGTTTATTGAGTGCTTCTTCATGCCGGGGCGGGTGCGGGAGTTTAACGCGATCCAGGCGGCGGGGATTGCGGCGGCGCTGGGCATTGTGATGCCAGGTTGGGGGCTGCCGGTAAACGTGACGGTGAATATGCCGCCCACGGCGGTGCAGACGAGCGCGTTGCAAGCCTGCGGTCGATGCCGTCAGACGAATCCGGCGGGGGCACGGTTCTGCTCGGGGTGCGGGGCGGCGCTGTTCGCTTCTGGAATAGCTAGTAAGGAACTATAAAAGGCGATAGATAGTGATGCCCCAGGTTAAACGCGACGGAAGTGCGCTGAACCTGGGGCATCAACATTGTGTTGGGTTCTAAAGTGGAAAGATCGGCTACATGTTGGTTTCACCCGCGCGCATGTGCTCGTTGTACTGGGGCTTTGTGAAGTCCAAGGCGGCTTGGAGCTGGGCTTGGTAGTCGGCGGCGCGCGCCATCAGCTGCGGGGTGGCCGAGGCAAACTCTCCATCGACGACCATCAAGCCGGCGCCGGCTTCGTGACTTGCCATGCGGAGCAGGTCCTCTTCTGTGGTGTTGAGGTATTGGGCGTCGCGGGGGTCGGCGATCCAGACCGGCTTGCTTTCGCCGAGGACGCCGGAGAGCCAGTACACCTTGCGCAGCAGGTAGGCGAGGCGCTCCTTGTCGTCGGTTTCAGTAAAGACGAACTTCTTTTGCCAGCGGCTGTAGAAACGGGTGGTGACGGGGACGGGCTGGCGATTGCCGGACTTGAGAAACTCCAACTGGCCAAGGTCAACGGTTTTGCGGACAGCGTTGTAGACAAAGGTCTCAGCGTAGGGCTGCTCCATTGCCGGGACGATCTCGGCAAAGGTGAGGGTGACCGAAGCGGCGACCTTGGCGTGGAGGTTGTGGGTACCACCGTCGGCCAGGTGCATCTCGCCCTGAACGACGTAGGTGTCCGCGCCGGAGGTGGACTGATGGAAGGGCCAGGCAAACTGGCCAAAGGCGACAGGCAGGCCAGCGAGGGTGACGTAGCACTCGGGGCGCGGGTTGCGAAGGCGCTTGGCTTGGGCGGCGAGGTGGGCCGTCATGGTAGGCAGCAGGTCAGGCTTGTCGAAGATGAAAGACGCGCTGAGTTCCAGACGGAGGGTGCGGCCTGTGGCATCGGCGGAGGGAAGCCCGAGCTGGAAGACGGCCGTGGGACGGCCGTGGAAATCGCTGCCCTGGGCGGTGGAGACGAGAACGAGTCCAGCCTGAGTGGCGGCAGATTCAAGAGAACTGAGGAGAGCGGGTTTCACGTCGACGGTCATTTGGTTGGGAATCCTGGGTTGGGGTTGCTGCAAGCACCATTCTAGTGCATGCCCCGCGCCAACCGCTGGATTTGAGCCGGGCGGCGGCTACTCTCGCAGCAGCCGCGCCGGGTCAAGATGCAGGGCGCGGCGCGCTGGAATCCAACTGGCCGCAAGGCCCAACAGAGTCATGGTGAGCAGCACGCCGGCGAGAACCGCGGGGTCATGCGGTGTGGCAAACGAGACCAGATGCGCCAGCAGCCTGGTGGTCAACAGGCCCGCGGCCACACCGAGCGCCGAACCCAGGAGCAGCAGCAACGCCGGGCGGGCGAGCATGGCGCGGAGCACCTGAAGCCGCTGCGCGCCGAGCGCCATGCGGATGCCCTGCTCGTGCATGCGCCTGGTGACGGAATAGGAAGCCATGCCGAAGATGCCGGTAACCGCAAGCATGGCAGCCAGGAGTCCCATGACTCCGAGGACCACGGCCGCCGCCCGCGTGGGGACCATCGACAGGTCCACGGCGTCAGCCCAGGACTGCACGGCAAACGGCGCTCCGGGCTCCACGTCTTTCAGCGTCCGGTAGAGCGCCTGCGTCACCTGCCCCTGGGGCAGACGCGACCTTACCAGCACCACGGTGGTCGAGGCCTTCACCTCGCCCACGCCCTGGGCCAGGGGAATGAACATAGCCGGCTGCGGATCTTCTCCCACCGTGCCGTATTTCCCGTCCTCCACGACGCCTACCACTTCATACTTCGCCGTAGCCCAGAGCGCAAAGCGTTGGCCAATCGCTTGCTCGCTGCCATAGAGGCGCCGGGCAAATGTCTGGTTCACCAGCGCGACACGCGGCGCATTCCCATCGTCGTCCCAGGTAAAGTCGCGGCCCTTGAGCAGCCGCGTCTGGGCAGTGGCGAGGTAGCCCGGCATAATGAGATGAGTGCTAGCGGCGAATGCCATATGCGAGGGTTGAAACTCGGTGGTCCCCCACTTGTAGACAAACCAGTTGCCGCCGCCCCGGAAGGGCACACTGTCGGCCACCGTCGCTGAGGTCACTCCGGGGATTGCCTTCGTCGCATCCAGAAGGCGCTTCTGGACCGGCAGAGAGTTTTCGCCGGTGTACCCAGCCATGCGCAGGTCGGCCTCGGCCAGGGTCACGCCCTCGGGCTGGAATCCCAGGGGAACATGCAACGCTTTCACCAGTCCGCGGACGGCGACCAGCGACGCGGTTACCAGCAGGGTGCAGACCACAATCTGGATGACCAGCAATATGTCGCGCAGGGCAAAGCGCCGCAGCGCTTCAGTCTGCACATATCCCGTTTTGATGGTCTGGACCACGTCGGTGCGCCAGATTTGCCGCGACGGCAAGAGGCCAAAAAGCACGCCGCTGGCCAGGGAGAGGCCAATCGCGACCAGGTACACGCGCGCATCCGGAACAATGAAGAGGTGTATCGGCATATCGCCAAAGGGCTGCCAGTGGCTCAGCGCGCCAAGCAGCACTCGCGCAAACGCCAGGCCGACCAGCCCGCCGGCCAGCGAAACCAGCACCGCCTCGGTGAGCAATTGGCGCAGAACAGTCCAGCGGGTTGCGCCAATGGCCATACGCAGGGCCAGCTCGCCGCTGCGGTCGGCGGTGCGCGCGGCGAAGATGCTGGCCAGGTTGGCGCAGGCGGCCAGCAGCACCAGAAGCGCGAGGAGCATAATGCCCAACAGAGCCTTTTTGGTGGGGTCGGTTTCATCCCCCGCCGGTCCCGGCTGGCGCACAAGCAGCTTGAGCCCGTCGTCTTTTGGATCTTCTTTGGCCATCTGGAGGGCCACTGCGTTCAGGCTTGCCGTGGCCTGCGCCGGCGTAACGCCCGGCCTCAACCGGCCCACTATCTGAACGTCGATATGATCGCGGCAGCACAGGTCGCTCCAGCCGGTCACCTGTTCGGCATTCACAATGGGAATCCAGAAATCGGGCGAAAAGAAGACATCGGCGCCATGAAAATCCCGCGGAGCCACGCCCACCACGGTAAAGGCGTGGCCGTTGAGTTCCACTCTTTGACCAATGACTTGCTGGCTCGATCCGAACTGGCGGCGCCAGAGGTCGCTGCTGAGCACGATGTAAGGAGCGGAGCCCAGCCCCTTCTCATCGGCCGGGTGAAAGAAGCGGCCGGCCGCGGGTTGAATGCCAAGCACGTCGAAGTAATTGCCTGAAACGGCGAATCCCCAACTGCGCAGGGCGGCGTTGCCCGCCTTGAGTCCGGTGCGCATGTATTCGAGGGCCAGCAGCCCGCTGAACGAGGGATCGCGGTCGCGTAGATCTTTGTAATCCGGGTAGGAGAGCCAGTTGTCTCCCGGTCGCGAGACCTGGTAAAGATTCCGCGGATTGGGCACGGCCAGCGGCCGCAGAATCAGCCCATTCAGAATGCTGAAGACCACCACGTTGGCGCCGATGCCCAGGGCCAGCGTGACCATTGCGGTGAGTGCGAACCCCGGCGAATGCCAGAGCCTGCGCAGCGCGAACTTCACATCGGCAAGGAACCTCTCGGTTCTGGGCCACATCCAGGCTTCGCGCCCCCGCTCCTCGATCCGCGTCACATTGCCGAAGGCCCGGCGGGCCGCGGCCTCGGCTTCAGCGCGGCTCATGCCCTCGGCCACGAGCGCTTCTGTCTTCTCCTTGAGGTGCTCTGCGATCTCCTCTTGCAGATCGCCGTAGAGTCTCTTGCGCGTTAGCAATTGCCGCAACCAGCCCATGTTGGACTCCTACGATCCGGTGGGAGAGAGAACCAGATGGATGCCTTCGAGCATGCGCTCAAAGCTGGAGACCTCGCGCTCCAGGTGGCGAATGCCCGCGGGCGTGATGCGATAGGTGCGTACGCGGCGGTTGGTGGGCGAGGTCTCCCACTCGGCCTTGACCAATTCATCCCGAAGCATCCGCTGGAGGGCGGGATAGAGCGATCCCTCCTCCACCTGGAGCAGGTCATTGGAGCGCTGCTGGATGTGCTGCACCAGCGCGTAACCGTGCATGGGCTGGCGGCGCAGCGACTGGAGAATCATCATTTCCAGGGCGCCGCGGAAGAGGTCGCGTGGGGCAGCTTTATCGATTGGCGTCATTGGCCTATCCGAAACAGGCCTAGAGTAAAATAGCCTCGAAGCTTTGTCAAGCAAAGCCGGCCTCGCGAAGCATTTGCTCTCTGCGCAGCCTCGATAGTCTGGGCTGTGGCCCGGGCAAACGCCGCATTTACAATGGGAAATGTGCAGCCCGAAGAGTCATCGCCCATTATTGTTGCCGAGAATCTGACCAAGGTCTACATGGCGGGCCTGATTCCGGTTACCGCCGTCCGCGGGGTTTCGCTTTCAGTGCAACCAGGGGAGTTTGTGGCTATTGTCGGTCCGTCAGGGTCTGGCAAGTCCACGCTGTTTTACCTGCTTGGCGGCCTGACCAAGGCCACCGAAGGCCGGGTGGAGATTGACGGGGTAGATTTTGCCACGCTGAACGACGGCGAACGGACGCGACTGCGCAAGCACCGGATCGGGTTTGTGTTTCAGAAATTCAATTTACTGCCGACGCTCTCGGCGATGGGCAATATTGAGATTGCTCATACGGTGAGCGGGCGCAAGGAGCCTTTGGACCGGGCATATCTCGACCACCTAAGTGCGCTTCTTTCAATTCAGGAACGGCTGAAGCACCGGCCGGCGGAGTTGAGCGGGGGCGAGCAGCAGCGGGTGGCGATTGCGCGGGCGCTGATCACGCGGCCGGCGATTGTGCTGGCCGACGAGCCGACGGGGAACCTGGACACGAAAAACTCCGAGGCGGTTCTGGAAATGCTGCTGAGGTCGAACCGGGAACTGGGGCAGACAACGCTGATGATCACGCACAATCCCGAGGCGGCGGCGATCGCCAGCCGAATCTTATATATGCGTGACGGGCAGATTGTGCGGGAAGAGGCTGGATCGCGAGGGGGCGTTGCAGCAGCAGCGGTTTGACCGGATTTGGGCAGCCCGGTATACTCAGAATTGCGATTGCGGGAGTAGCTCAGTGGTAGAGCATCGCCTTGCCAAGGCGAGGGTCGCGAGTTCAAATCTCGTCTCCCGCTCCAATCCGCTCAGTCTCGGCAGACCCCTGCCGGTGACCTGAGGAGGATTGGGGCGAATCGCATTGAAGTGGAAGTGACGAAATAGGCAGCCCTGCCAAGGCGCGGTACCCAAGTGGTAAGGGAGAGGTCTGCAAAACCTTTATGCGCCGGTTCGATCCCGGCCCGCGCCTCCAAACTCCCCAACTAATTCATCAAGCATCGCGTCAGGCTGTATTCCCCTACTCAGGGGAGTTTTGTTATAAGCCAACGCGCCTGCTCCCAGGTTTGTAGTTCGTTTGCGGATTGTCTTGCGGAGAAATGCACTCCAGGCGCCGCCGCCGCAATTCATTCCTGAGTCGCCCAGTATCAATTTGTCTTAAAGCTCAGCACTTTCCCTGGGCTCGTTCCCACAGCGTTCGCTGCGATGGCCTGGAAGTAGTAGGTTGTGTTGGATTTCAGGCTGGTCAGCGCTGCGCTGATGGCCGTGGAAGTTGTTCCGGTTAACGCGCCGGTTTTTGATGTGTTGCTGGTGAGGGCGGAGGTGCTGGTGCCATAGGCAAACCAGTATTGAGTTGTGGCGTTGTTGGCCACGACCGTTCCGTTTAGCGTGGCCTTGGCGGTGCCGATGGCGGTGGCTGCGATGGTGGTAACTGTGGGCGCGGTGGCGATAGTGTAGGTTGCCGATACGGGTGCGCTGGGGTTGTAGCCATGCGCAACGGCGATTGCCGTCAGTGTTTCGGTGGCCGTGACTTTGATCCCGGCAGAGGGGAATTGCGGCGATGCGGTTGTCGGCGTTGATCCGTTGGTGGTGTAGTGGAAGACCGCGCCACCGGTGGCATCGGTGAGGGTTACGGTTACCGCTGCATTGTAGGTGCCGGGTGTGGGATGGAAGACGGGCCCCGCCGTGGTTCCGAGTGAAGCGATAGTCAGCGCGCCGTTCACGAATTGGAAACTATAGTTCGTGGCAGCAAGCGTGCCCTGCGTGATCGTAATGGGATACGTTCCAACAGCAGAGCCCTGCTTGGCGGTTGTTGTCTCGGACGGTGCTCCGGTGAGCGAAGATGCCGAGTCGCCGTTGAGGTAGCCACTTACGCCATAAGTCAATTTTGGAATGGCCTGATTGTAGGGGACCGAGGCGTTGGCGGCGGTGACGGTGAGGCTTGCTTTGGTAACTGTGAGAGTGCCAGCAACGAATTTGAAGGTGTAATTGGCGGCGGCGAGAGTACCTGCCGCTGGCGTGATCGGATAATTGGCTACCGGCGACTTGGCGGTTGCGGTGGTCGTGAGTGCGGGCGAGCCGGTGAGGGCCTTGGCCGCTGTGTCGCCATTCACAAATCCGGAGAAGGCGGCGGTGAAGGTGGGATTTGCGGCGCCATAGACTCGGGTGGCGCCGTTTGCCGTTACGTTGAGCGTGGCCTTGCTGACTGTGAGCGTACCCGGCACCACTGTTGGTTTGTAGTTGACCAGGGCCGTGCCGGAAAGTGTTTCTGTAATGGAGTAAGTTCCGACCTTCGATGCTGCTGTCGCGGTGGTGCCATAGGTTGGAGTGATAGTGTCGCCGTTAACCACCCCCGTAAATTTCCCGGTAAAGGTTGGATTGGCCGTCGCATAAGCACGCGATGCGTTGGCTATGGTGAGCGTGAGCGCAGCTTGACTGATTGCCAGCGCACCATTGTGGGGCGTCACCAGATAGTCGGCCAGCTTGGCTCCTGCCGCATGAGGCGTGATGGGATAACTTCCAACCGGACTCAAGGAGGTTGCGGTTGTGGTTCCGGTGATCGTGAACGTATCTCCGTTGACCGCGCCGAGGTAAGTGCCTGAAAGGGTCGGTACTGTGCCGCCATAGACCATGGAAGCTCCAGACGCGGTTATGGAGAGCGGCGCCTGGTTCACGGTAAAGGCTGCGGTGTTGTTGGTTACCGTGTAGTTGACGAGCTTTCCGCCGGGGTCTTGCAACGTTGCGCTGATCACATAGGTGTTTCCAGCATCCGACTTGCTCGTTGCATTGGTGGAATAGGTGGCGGTGATGCCGTCGCCGGTCACTTCTCCGGTAATGACGCCTGTCAAGGCAGGCAATACACCGCCATAAGTCATGCTCTTGGCATCAGGCGTGACTGTGAGCGCAGCCTTGTTTACTGTCAGAGATGCAGTGGTTGTGGCTGTCGTGTATTGGCCGGGGTCCGTCGGCGTGAAGTTGACCGTAAGTGTGTAGGTTCCAGCCGGAAGAACTGTCGAGGATGTCAATGGATTGATTCCATTGAAATACGCATAGCCTCCCGGAACCACGGATTTGCCATTCATGGCAACAGCGTTCATGACGCCAGTTAACGATGTTCCGTAAGCGATTGCGCCCGGCGACCAGCTGATCGTGGGGGTCACCACCGGAAGCGATCCAAGCAGCGAAATTGACTGCGTGGCGCCCGGGAGATTGAGGTCAGTATCGGTGAGAATCAGCGAGCCGCTGGTATCGGACGTGTTGTCTGGAGCAAAGCTGATGGAAAGAGTGCAGCTAGCTCCCGCGGTCAGCGTTCCGGCTGCGTCGCCGGCAGCAATCAGAGGGCAAGCTCCTCCGCTGCTGCTATCGAGCGTGAAGCCGGGCGAGATGGTGGGATTGTTTCCGGAGCCCGCACTGGGGAAGCTCAGGGCAGAATTGCCGTCGTTGGTGACGGTCACCGTCTGCGGACTGTCTGAGCTGGATTTGCCCACATCTGTCGAAGCGAAGGTTAGGCTGGGTGCATCGCTGAAATCCAGTTTCTGGATGGTGCTTGTGCCGTAGTCGGCAACATAGACATTCCCGCCGCCGTCTACCGCAACTCCACTTGGGGACTTGAAGGTGCCGCTCAGTGTCGTTACGCAGCTCGATGATGCGCAGCCTGCGGGGACCACTTTCAGATTGCTGTTGTCGGCATCGGTGACGAACACGTTCCCATTCCCATCGAGCGCGATGCCCGCCGGGTGACCGAAACCGCCGCCCAGCGTTGCCACGGCGCAGGTGGAGTTTGCATACTTGGTGGCGGTACAGCCTGCGGGAATCTCCTTGACCGCCCCGTTGCCGGAATCGGGGACATACACGTTGCCAGCTGTATCCACTGCTACGCCGCGGGGCTGACTGAAGCCGCCGCCCAGCGTGACTACGCAACTGGACGAGCTGCACCAGGCAGGCAATTCCTTCACGGCGTTGTTGGTATTGTCGGCGACGTAAACATCTCCGCTCGCGTCCACCGCCAAGCCGTAGACGGAGCCGAAGCCGCCGTCTGTCGTGATCATCTTGTAGTAGTAATAGCCGTACTGAACCGGCAGCTCCTGCACCTGGTTAAGGCTGTCGATAAAGTAGAGGTTGCCGGCCCCGTCGACCGCTACGTCCTGAGGCGACTTGAAAGTGAATACGGCGCTGGGGTTGAGAACGCAGTTCTGCGAGGCGCATTTGGCGGGGATTTTCTTGATTGCGTTGTTGGCGGTATCAGCGACAAAGATGTTGCCGTTTTCGTCCACAGCGACGCCCTGGGGAGCACTGAAGCCGCCGCCGGGCGCCGTTTGCGACGGTGGGCTGAAGGTGACATGCGGGCCAGTGCCTGTGCCGTAGATGTAGGCCGTGGTGACAAGCGAATGGTATTTATCGGCCGTGAAGAGCTCTACCGCGCCATAGCGAGCGCCGGGAAACCTGGGATTGAAGGTTACGTCAACCGTGCAGGTGTCGTTCGCATAGTAGGTATGGGATCCGTTGGTGGTGCATGTGCCGGTTCCCGCATCCGTGAAATCCAGCCCGGTGACACCCTGCGAAAGCACAGTTGGGACACCGGTGGTGACGTTGTCGGCGGCGGTATGACCGCCAAACATGAAAGGCACAGTGAGCGTGACGGGCTTGGTGGAGTTGACCGCGACAGAGCCAAAGCTCACCCCGTTGCGCAGAATCTCGCGCACCCCCTGTTTATAGGGGCTTGGGCCGAAGTCGGAGACGTAAATGTTCCCATAGGGATCGGATGCTACCTGAGAGGGAGCTCCGAAGGCACCGCCCAGGTTGGTGACCGAGCACGAAGTTGGGCAGCCCGACAGCTCAAACACTACATCCGCGTTGGCGTCGGCGACATAAACATTCCCAAATGGGTCGAGTGCTACCCCTTCGAGCAGGGCTCCCGAGTCCCCGAAGGATAACGTGACCACACAATTTGAGAGGATGCAGCCAGGCGGAATCTCCTTAAGGAGGTTGGTGGCGGCGTCGGCCACAAAAACGCTCCCGCCGCTGTCAGCTGCAACGTCGCGGGGGAAAGTTATCCCCATCACGGAAACATCAATCGTTGAATACTTGCACGTTGCCGGAACGCACCCGGCAAGAAGCTCCACCAAATGGTCATGGCCGGCATCGGCAACCCATATGTTTCCGCTCTGGTCGGCCTTCAGGCCCAGGGGTTCGTGCAGCACTCCTCCGGCGAAAAGGGTGAACACGCAAGTCGCCAGCGTACAGCCGGCGGGGATCTCCTTCACGATGCCGTAGTTTGTGACTGTATCTGTATCGGTGACATAGGCATTTCCACTCAAGTCCATCGTGATGCCGCCGGGGGAGTAAAACCCAGGCACTTGAGTCATGCAACTCGACGCAGCGCAGCCTGCGGGCACAAAGTAGACGGAGTTGCTGCTTAGCACATAGGCATTCCCGCTCGCATCGGCGGCGACGCCGTACGGGGTATACGGGCCCGACCAGCCGCCACCCACCCAATGACCGGGATAGGCCGGTTGCGCGCCAAGCCTCGGCCCCGGGACCATCGCCACCATTGCCAGCACCGGGGCCAGCAACAGCACACGGCTCTCCCGGATTCCGTTGCAAACATCCAGGAAGCAATAGAAGCGGTTAGTGGGCAAGAAAAGACGGCGGAAAAGGCAGGAAACGCAGCCCGAAACGAACATACGGACACTCCTCGCCACTCATTCGTGCGGGCTGGAGGGAACTGTTCGCTCAAGTGGAACACGCACCCATTCGCCGACATGCGAAACAAACTTCCGCCGAACGAAAGCGGCCACTTGGCACTTTTCTAGCATCGCAAAAAGCACACTGTCAAGCTATATAAGTCAGTGGGTGACTTCGAGGTGGATTCAAGTCGGCCGTGGACCTGAATAGGCCCTTGGGCTCCAGTTAGGTGTTACGTAGGCGAACTCGCCGCGGGAGGACGCAATGGCGCACTTGCCGCAGCGCTTTAAGGCCTTGATGTTCCGGTTCGGTTCCGTGTGTCCTGCATCCAACTTGAGCCCATTCCTTTGACGCAGCCATCCGAGGAGTTCTCTCCCGGGTGAAAAAAGCTCTAATGCTAAAATATGAGACAGTTCAGTGGATATGGCGGCGCTGCGCCGGGGCAAAGACGGGCGCGAGCCGTTGACGTTCTGAGCCGTTCCACGTTTCCCCTGATGGAGGGCGGCACCTGTCTGCAAGGAAGCCGCACACAAGCAAAGTGCAGGTGAACCGGGCATATACCGGCCGACATGGCTGGCAGGATGCGTTAAGGCCATTGTGATCGTACTGTCTCCCGCAATCTCGTTGATGAGCTCAATCGTTGGATTTGTCGCCGTGATGGCCTGGCGCATCCGCGAAGGCCGAACCGCGGTGACGGTTCGCAAGATCCTGATTCCGCCGATGGGCATGGCCACCGGTTTTTGCATGTTCATTGCTCCGGCGTTTCGCGTTCCCCTTGTTTGGGGGGCGGCTGCGTTCGCGATTGGAGCGGTGCTGCTGGCCTATCCGCTTTTGCGGACGTCGCGGCTTACGCTGGACGGCGAGACGGTGATGATGATGCGGTCGCGGGCGTTTTTCTTTATCGTCGTGCTGCTGGCGGTGGTGCGCATCGCGGCCCACAGCTACCTGGACCAGGTGATCTCAGTGCAGCAGACGGCGGGGCTGTTTTTTGTGCTGGCATTTGGGATGATTCTGCGCTGGCGAATGAGCATGTTCCTGGAGTACCGGAGGCTCACGGCCTCCTGATCGACGGCTGAGGGGGCAGATTCTGAGCCGGTCATTTTTTCTTGGTACGGGCGTTTAGCGTTACAATGCGGCATGCCACGCTTCAATGTTCTTACTTCAACGATTCTTGCCGTTCTGACCGCGGCGCCCCTGGCGGCGGCCGCTCAATCGATCGCGACCAACTCTCCGGTCCCGCTATCGACCCGCGTTACCTCCTATGACATTGACACCCGTGTTGATACGGACAAGAAGTCGCTTGATGCCACCGAGGTGCTTACTTACAAAAACCTGACTGGGCAGGCGTTGACGTCAATGCCGTTCCATTTGTATCTGAATGGGTTCCGGCCGGAGTCTACATTCACCAGCGAGACACACTTCACGGGCGGAATTCGCGACTCAGAGAAGGCGGACGAGTACCCGAAGGAGAAGGTGGGCGGCATCACGATCACGAAGATCGCTGCCGATGGGTATGGCGACCTGACGGGGGCGATGCGTTTTACGGCGCCGGACGATGGCAACATGCAGGATCATACAGTGGCCGAGGTTACGCTACCGCATCCGCTGGCGCCGGGCGCCACGATCACCTTCCATCTTGCGTTCCATGACCAGTTCCCGGTTTCAATTGCGCGAAACGGCTATAAACGCGACTTCATCATGGGCGGGCAATGGTATCCCAAGCCGGGAGTCTTCTGGCACGGCGCATGGAACTGCCACCAGTACCACTCGACGACGGAGTTCTTCTCAGACTTTGGCACCTTCACGGTGCATCTGACAGTGCCGCAGCGGTATGTGGTGGGGGCCAGCGGCGTGCCCACCGGCGACCGCGCCAACGCGGACGGGACCAAGACGCTGGGCTTCTATGGGGAAGACATCGGCGACTTTGCCTGGGCCGCCAGTCCGCACTTTACGGTGACCGACGGCACGTATAACGGGAGCATGGGACCGGTGCAGGTGCATGTTCTTGCGCTGGCCTGCCATCCGAACGCGGGGCCGCGGTATCGCGAAATTATCCAGAAGACACTGGCGGAGTTTGACCGGCGCTATGGTCCTTACCCCTACAAGATCATCACGGTGATCGATCCCGAACCGGATTCGCAGATTGGCGGCATGGAGTATCCGACGCTGTTTACGGGCGGGACATCGTGGTGGGAACCGACTTACGTGACGGAGCTGACGGCCGAGCACGAGTTCGGCCATCAATACTGGTACGGCATGGTGGCCACCAACGAGTTTGAAGATGCCTGGCTGGACGAAGGCATCAACTCCTATACGGAAGTGAATGTGCTGGATTCGATTCTTGGCCGCGACACCTCCGTGTTCAACCGGCCTTACGCAGACGCCGGCGACTATCAGTTGCAGCGCATTTCGTACACGACGGCTCCGGATTTTGATCCGGTGACCCGCTGGGCGTTCAAGTTCAGGAACTCCCGCACCTATTCGGGCGTGACGTATGGCAAGACGGCCACGCTTCTGGCGACACTGGAAAGCATTGTTGGCCGCGATACGATGGACGAGGCGATGCGAACTTATTTCATGAAGTTCCGATTCACGCATCCGACAGCAGAAGACTTCTTGCGGACCATTGAGCAGGTAGCTGTGGCGCGCGGGCGGGCAACGATTTTGCCGGCAGGCGACGCGGCGCTTGCAGTCCCGGTGGGATTTGCCGATGTGCCTGCGGTGAACTCGAGCCTGCGGCGCTACTTTAACCAGGCGGTTTACGGAACGCAGGTTCTGGACTACGCGGTAGACAGCGTCAGTTCAAGTCCCGTGCAGTGGTGGGTGCCTCTGCCTGACGACAAGAATGCAAGGAAGCAGATTCCTTATCGGAGCACGGTCTATCTGCATCGCAAGGGCGACTTTGTGCTGCCGGTTACGGTGGAGATTGTGTTCAGCGATGGCACACGGTTGCGCGATCATTGGGACGGCTTGGAGCGGTGGACCAAGCTGACCTATGTGCGCAACGCGAAGGTTGTTTCAGCGGAGATTGATCCGGATCACGGCATTCTGCTGGATGTGGACCTGTTCAACAACAGCTATACGACCAAGGCAAACAGCGTGCCGGCCGGAAAGTTGAGCACGATCTGGGCATCTGCGCAGCAGCTATTCGCCCAGCTCTTGACGTGGATTGTTTAGCAGCGGGCGCAGATGAGGGAGCGCTTTGCCGCTGAGCGGAGCGCACATTTGCCTGAGTGATTTTCAAACCGGTTTTGCTTTACGAGGCTTTCTTCAATGACCCAGCAACGCAATCTTCTTACTGGCGGCCTGCGGCTGACGCTCCAGAGCTGGCCCGCGCTCGTCTGGACCTACGTTTTGAATCTTGGTCTTGCAGTCTTCTTCACGCTTCCACTGCGCTCGCAGATCGCCGGCATGACCGCTCACTCGCTGGCATCGCAGCGGCTGGTGGGGGCCTTTGACCTGGGAACGCTGGGCGGCGTGATTTCAAAGCTCACGGATGGTCCGGGCCCGGCGGTTGGCGCCAGCTATTTCTCAATCCCGATCTATTTTGTGCTTTACTTCCTGATTGTGCCGGGCGCGCTGGTGAGCTACCAGACGGGCAGTTCGGCGCAACTGTTTCCGCTTATGCAATCGGGGTTCGCTTACTTCTGGCGGTTCGTGCGGCTCACGCTGGTGACGCTGGTGATCGCCGGGCCGATTCTGGCGGGGCTGAATGCGCTTAACAATCTCTGGTCCGCGCATCTGGAAAAGAACACGCTGGGCCGGCCGGGCTTCCTGCTGGGGCTGGCAGGGACCATCGTGGTTCTGCTGGTGGCCGCACTGTTGCGCGTCTACTTTGATTTGATGCAGGTTTACACGGTGCAACTGGGGCTTTCAGAAAGCGGCAAGGCTGGACGGCAGATTCGGCGCACGTTCAAGCCGGCATGGAAGGCGCTTTTCAGCAACTTCTTCCGCACCTACCTGACCTTTGTGGTGCTGGCCGTTGTGGGGTTTGCCGCGGTCGCCTTTACCGCGCGCGGGGCCATGCACTCGATGGCGCAGCCGCGTGTTTGGCCGATATTCCTGCTGGCGCAGATCGGGCTGTTCGTGTCGTTGCTGACGCGGTTCTGGCAGCGCGGTGCGGAGACGATTCTGGTGCTGGACAATCCAATAGCGATTGAGGCGGTGGTTGCTCCGGAGCCGGTGGTTGCGAGGTCGGCAGCGGCGCAAGAGGCTGCGAGCGACGGTGCGGAGGAATTCTCGATATGACACTGGCTCCGCGCTGAGTTTGCGCCCGGTCGAAGCACCTGTTTGAATACCACGGGGGCGGCTGAGAAGCCGCCCCCCAGATTGCAGACAAAGTACCAAGAAAGGCTCTCGTTTTCCACGGGAGCCTTTTGTATTTTGGATTCATGCTGAAGCAGACAGAGGCGCAACAAGAGGAACTTGAGCTGGTGTCGATAGGGGCGCTAGTGCCTGAAGATCATTTGCTGCGGAAAGTCGATCGAGCCGTGGAGTTCGGTTTTATCCGCGAGCGGGTGAAGCATCTTTACTGCGAAGACAACGGGCGTCCTGCGCTGGACCCGGTGGTGCTGTTCAAGCTGTTGCTGCTGGGCTTTCTGTACGGCGTGCGTTCGGAGCGGCAGCTAATGCGTGAGGTAGAGGTGAACCTGGCCTACCGCTGGTTCCTGGGTCTGAAGCTGCGGGATAAGGTTCCGGACGCCTCGACGCTGAGCCAGAACCGCCGTCGCCGTTTCTCGGAGAGCACCATTTATCAGGAGATCTTCGACCAGATCGTGGAGTTGGCAGTGAAGAAGGGCCTGGCGTCGGGCACGGTGCTCTACACCGACTCGACGCACCTGAAGGCCAACGCCAACAAGAACAAGTACGATGTGGCCGAAGTGAAGGTGAAGCCGGTGGAGTATCTTCGGGCGCTTGATAGGGCCATCGACGAGGATCGCGCGGAGCATGGCAAGAAGCCGCTGAAAGACAAGCCTGCGACTGAGCCGGAGACGAAGGAAATCAAGGTGAGCCGCACCGATCCGGACTCTGGCTACATGGTGCGGGACGGCAAGCCGAAGGGTTTCTTTTATCTCGACCACCGCACTGTCGATGGGCGCCACGCGATCATCACCGACACGCATGTGACAGCTGCCAGCGTGCACGACTCGGTGCCGTACCTGGGCCGGCTGGACCGGCAGCGGGAGCGGTTCGGGTTCGCTATCCGCGCGGTCGGCGTCGATGCCGGTTACGCGGTCGCAGCCATTACCCAAGGGCTTGAAGAGCGCAACATCTATGGCGTGATCGGCTACCGCGCGCCTACGCATCGCGACGGCTACTTCTACAAGCGCGAGTACCGCTACGACGAGAAGCTCGACGTCTATATCTGCCCCAACGGCCAACTGCTCAGGTATCGAACCACCAATCGCGAAGGCTACCGCCAGTATCAATCCGACCCGGAGCAATGCCGCAACTGCCCAGTGCGGCAGAAGTGCACGCAATCGTCGAACGCGACCAAGGTGGTCACGCGCCACGTGTGGGAGGCCAGCCGGGAAAGGATGGACCAGCACCGGCTGAGCCGGGTGGGCAAGCGCATCTACAAGCGCAGAAAAGAGACCGTGGAGCGAAGCTTCGCCGACGCCAAACAACTGCACGGCCACCGCTACGCGCGCTTCCGCGGCCTGTCCCGTGTGCAGCAACAGTGCCTGCTGGCGGCGGCTGCGCAGAACATCAAGAAAATCGCCCTGTTGTTAAGCAGGATCGGGTCAAATCTGCCCGTTTCTGCCCTTCCTGTCCTTCTGAGCGCCTACATCGACCAACTGCGCCAATATCCGCAAATCGCCGCTACTGCCAATCGTCCCTGCTGAAAGTCTCTCCACAACAACAAACCCCACCAAAAATGATGGGGTTCGTCAGCAATCTGGGGGGCGGCTGAGAAGCCGCCCGTTTTTGTTTGTGCCGAGATCAATCTCCGGTCAGCCGTCGCTTTAGTTTTCGTTGACGACAGGGAGGTCAATGCTGCTGGCCTGGCCGGGGGCGTGATAGATGCGTTGGGTGGCCTTTTGGTAGTCGCCGGGTTTGGCCCAGAAGATGTTTGGAACAAAGGTCTGGGGATTGCGGTCATAGAGCGGGAACCAACTGGACTGCACTTGGACCATGATGCGATGGCCGGGCAGGAAGACGTGATTGGTCGGCGGCAGGGCGAAGCGGTAGGTGAGGGGCTTGCCGGGCTCAATAGCTTTGGGGCTTGCGAAGCTCTCGCGATAACGGCCGCGGAAGATATCCATGGCGATGGAGAGCTGATAGCCGCCCATTTCGGGGTGGTCGGCCACTTCGTCGGGATAGATGTCAATGAGTTTGACGACCCAATCAGAGTCTGTGCCGCTGGTTGAAGCCACCAGATTGGCGATGGGCTGGCCTGTGATGTGGATTGGGGCGGTAAGGACGTCGGAGGTGTAGGCGAGCACGTCGGTGCGGCCGGAGGCCTCGCGCTGGTCGTCAACAAGCCACTCGGGCCAGGTGAGCGGCGGTGTGTAGCCGATGGGCTGGCTGGGCCGAGCGCGGTAAGGCACGGGCTTGGCGGGATCGGAGACGTACTCGTCGAAGGCGGTGTTCGCTGAGTCAGGCGAGAAACCCAGCTTCAAACTGGATTGAAGGTAAAGCGGCTTGAGAGTTGGGGCGACGGGCCAGGCAGGCAGGCTCTGCCAGCGGTTGAGGCCAGTCTCAAAGGCTGTGACCGCGGGAACATCGGACTTGGGCGCATCGTCTTTCAGATAGCGATCGAGGAAGGGGCGCAGGACATTTTGCCGGAACCAGGTTCCTGTGTCGGAGCCGAAGCGGATGGCGCCGAGCGAGGCAGCGTCTTCAAGCTCCTGACCGTGGTGCCAGGGGCCGAGGACGAGGAAGACCTTGTCGTTGTTCTTGTCGAGGGGCTTGATAGCCTTGTAGACGGCGACGGCGCCGTAGATGTCTTCCTGGTCCCAGAGGCTATGGACGAGCAGGACGGGCACTTTGAGCGGCTGGGCGGCCAGAACTCTATCGACGGCCTGGTCGCTCCAGAAGCTGTCGTAGCTGGGGTGGGCGAGAATCTTCGGCCAGAAGCCGACCTGCTCCACGCCGTGGCGGCGGGCCAACTCACCGGCCGAGCCTGCCTGCATGTAGGTGTCGTAGTCATCGAAGTTGGCGGTCCACCATTTGGCATCGTTGGCGCGGGTGGCCTCCTGCTCATAGACGTAGGGAATGTTCTGCTCCCGGAATGCGCCGTTGTGGAACCAGTCGTCGCCCATCCAGCCATCGACCATGGGGTTCATGGGCACCGCCACCTTGAGCGCGGGGTGGGGATTCACGAGCGCCATGAGAGGCAAAAAGCCGTCATAGGAGATGCCGAGGATGCCAACCCTGCCGTTGGTTTCAGGAATGTTTTTGATCAGCCAGTCGATGCTGTCGTAGGTGTCGGTTGCCTCGTCAACAGGGGTGGGATTCAGCGGTCCGTGGATGGGGCGGTTCATCACGTAGTCGCCCTCCGAACCGTACTTGCCGCGGATGTCCTGGATGACGCGAATGTATCCACCTTCGACAATGACGTCAGTGGCGTTGTCATAACCATAAAGCGTCGAGGCCAGGTGGGCGCTGTTCGCGTTGCGGGTGAGCCCGTTTGCGCTGTAAGGAGTGCGCGTGATCAGGATGGGCGCGTGACTGGCGCCCTTGGGCACCAGGATGACGGTGAAGAGTTTGACACCATCGCGCATGGGAATCATGGCTTCGCGGCGTTCGTAGTCAAAGCCGGTGGTTGCTGGGATGAGCTTTGCCGGTGTCTCGGTTGGATAGTTGGGATAAGCCGGCGGCGCGGCGGGCGCATTGGATTGCGCGACGGAGGAGACGACGAGGGCCGTGAGACCGATGACGGCCACCAGGGCCAGTCGGCAAATTCTGCGCATTGAGAGAGACCTTTCTGCAATCAGCGGTGAGGTGGACCAAGGGAGCAAACAGTACGAGGGGGCACGCATGCGGCTGAAGAGGCAGCCTGTGTGCTTATGGGCTTGGCGGGTCCTGTCGCGGCGGCGCCTGATCGCGGCTTGCTTCCACAGTGACCACGAGGCGCCTGGATTTGCGATAGACGTTGGCAACGGCAAGCGTCCAGCAGGGCACCAGATCGACCCCGGGCACGAGTTTGGCAAGGAACGAGGGGGCAAACTCCCAGTGCCAGCCAAGCATCCAGGTCAGAACGGCGGCGACACTGAAGTCGAGGACGTCATCGGCGGGCGAGGCTGCGCCGGCGAGCGGAAAAACAACAAGTTGAAGCAAGTCAGCGAGGACAGCCAGAATGATGGCGACACGCAGGCGCGGACCGGGCGAGATGGTGAGGTTGTCTTGAGCCACAATGGACCTGCTGCACAGAGAGTCGAAACTGATTGGCTCATTTTACGCGCAAAGGCCGGTAGAGCGTTCCTGAATTGTGTTTTGCTGAAACCTGGAGAGGACAGAGCAACGCGACGAGACAATTCACGACGCCTCTGGATTCGAGCTGTGCCTCTTGCTCTATGGCGTGGGCAGGAGTTCGAAAACTTGACCATGATGGGATAGCAGTAAGATGGTCTGAGACTACAGTCAACGCCCGGTAACCGGCCGAGGATGCAGGTGACAGGCAGCCGACTTTCCCCGGCCCGCGATTTTGTTGGGGCCCAATCCTCTCATGCGGAGGTGCGTGCTGTGCGGACTGGGAAGAATAGTGGACAAGCAGGCTGTGACTCGCACACACGCGCGGGCGCGTTCGAGCTACACAAATTGAGGTCAAGCACTGAATGATTGCTGATGAGTATGGCCTTTGCTCTCTTCAGGAGGGCATGCTGTTTAACCACGTATCGGGCGAAAGGTCCGGAGTGGATGTGCAGCAGATCGTCGTTGGCTACAAGGAACCGGTGGCCGCTGCGTTGCTTGACCAAGCCTGGCGCCTGGCGGTAGCGCGGCATCCGGCCTTGCGCACCAGCTTTGAGTGGAAGCGAAGTTCCGACCCGGTGCAGCAGGTTCACGACCAGGTGGAGATCAACCTGGTCGTGCGAGAGAAGTGCGTGGATAAGGCGGGCCTGGAGAGCTTTCTCCGGATCGACCGCGCGCGTGGCTTCGATCTTTCAACGGCGCCGCTGATGCGCCTTACGCTCTTCGAGTTTGGTCCCAAGGAGTATTGGCTGGTCTGGACGATCCACCACATCGTTGTGGATGGCCGGGCTTTCATTCAGGTGCTGAACGACGTAGAGACCTATTACCAGAAGTTGCGGGCGGGTGAAGCGGTGGAGCCGGAGCCGGGGCCTGCCTTTCAGCCGTACATTGCGTGGACGCGCGGTCTGGATCTGTCTGGAGCCGACGAATTCTGGGCCAGGCAGTTTGCGGGGCTTGCCGGACCAACGCCGCTGCTGGAAGATCCTGAGGCGTTGGCAGGCGCAGATCGCGGCTTTGAGAGGGTGGAGCTGCGGTTGAGCGAACTGGCGACCCAGGCTCTTCGCGCGGCTGCTAAGAGCTGCGACGTTACGTTGAACACCCTGGTGATGGCGGCGTGGGGCATCGTGCTGGGCCGGTATGGCGGCGAGCAGGAGGTGGTGTTTGGCGCGGCGAAGACTGCGCGCAGTGGGAGCATTGCCGGTGCGGATGCCGTGGTGGGGTTGTTTCTGCACGCGGTTCCTGTTCGGATGAGTCTGGCGCCGGAAGCGCCGGTTGCAACAGTGCTGGAGGATCTGCGATCGCAATGGATCAGCCTGCGCAGGTACGAGGCCACACCTCTGGGACGGATCAGGGAGGCATCGGGGTTCGGACAGCATTCTGCGCTGTTCAATAGCCTGGTGGTGTTTGAAAAGCAGAGTCTTCAAACCGCAATGACTACGTTGGATGAGCGTTGGAAGGGGCGCGAGGTGGAGGTGCATGGGCAGACGCAACTCCCGCTGACACTCTCAGTTTATGGCGACGCGGGGATGCAGCTGCTGCTGGGCTTTGACGGGCGAAGGTTCACGCAGGAAACGGCAGAGCGCCTGCTGGGCCACATGCGGCAGGTGTTTAAGAGCATCGCCACCAATCCTCAGCAGAAGCTGAGCGAAATCTCATTGCTGACGGATGCCGAGCAGCAGCAGATTCTGGTGGAGTGGACCAACACCAGGGCTGAATTTCCGCGGGACAAGTGCATCCATCAACTGTTTGAAGAGCAAGTTGCGCGTACGCCGGAGGCTGTGGCCCTGGTGGGTGAGAATGAATCGCTAAGTTATGCCGAGTTGAACCGTCGGTCAAATCAGTTGGCGCATCGTTTGAGAGAGCTGGGTGTGCGGCCTGAAGTGGCGGTGGGCCTGTGCGTAGAGCGGAGCACGGCGATGATTGTGGCGCTGCTGGCAGTGCTGAAAGCCGGCGGAGCGTATGTGCCGCTTGATCCGGCATATCCTGCTGAGCGGCTTCGTTTCATGATTCAGGATGCCGCGCCGGCTGCTCTGCTGACGCAAACTCATCTTCGCTCACTATTCTCGAACCTGGATCGCGGCGTGACCGTTCTGGATATGAACGAGGCCGCGCCGGCATGGCGCAACTATCCGGAGACCAATCCCGATGCAGGCAGAGTGGGCTTGAGTTCCAGTTCCCTGGCGTACATCATCTACACGTCAGGATCGACGGGCAAGCCGAAGGGAGTTTTAGAAGGGCACGTGGGGTTGTGTAACCTGATTGACTGGTTCACGAAAGAAGTTCCGCTCTCCAGACGGGATGTGATTCTGCTGGCTTCCTCGATCAGCTTTGATCTGACATTCAAAAACATCTACGGCCCGTTGGTTGTGGGCGGTCAGATCTGGTTGACGCCGAACCGATTCGATCCACGGGCGATTCTCTCGGCCATATCGAAGACAAGCAGCGGGCTTTTGAACGTGACGCCTACTGCCTTTTACAGCTTGATGGACGAGGATCGCGATCATCAACTCTCGAAGCTCCGAACCGTTGTGATGGGCGGGGAGACAATTCAACTGGCCAGAATGGCGCGGCTCAAGGAGCCGCGGCCGAAGATTCTCAATACCTATGGACCAACTGAGATCACGGGGTCAGCATGCTTCCATTGGGTACGGCCCGGGCTTGACTACGCAGGCAGACAGATGCCCCCGATCGGGCGCCCTCTGCCCAACGTGCATATTTACATTCTGGACGAGAACCGGAGGCCCGTGCCGATCGGGGTGACGGGAGAGATCTATATCGGCGGCGTTGGTGTGGCGCGCGGCTATCTCAATCGTCCGGAATTGACGGCAGAGCGATTTCTCATAGACCTGTATTCTTCCGAGAGCGGCGCGCGTATGTACAGGTCAGGAGACCTGGGGCGCTGGCAGGCAGACGGGACGATCGATTTCCGGGGGCGCAACGACTTCCAGGTGAAGATTCGCGGCATGCGCATTGAACTGGGCGAGGTTGAAGCGCGCCTGATGGAGCATCCCGCGGTGCGCGAGGCAGTGGTCATGGCCCGTGAAGATGAGCCGGGAGACAAGCGCCTCGTTGCCTACTATCTGGCAGCTTCAAATGAGGCAGCAGAAGCAGAGGCATTGCGCCCGGAGCAATTGCGCCGGCACATGGCCGAGAGCCTGCCGGAACATATGGCGCCGGCGGCTTATGTGCGCATGGAGGCATGGCCGCGGACGCCGAGCGGCAAGCTGGATCGTAGGGCGCTGCTTGCGCCGGGCAAACAAGCGTATGTGACGAGCAGAGGCTACGAACCTCCGCAAGGTCGGATGGAAGCGGAACTGGCTGGGATCTGGGCAGATGTGCTGAAGATGGATTGCGTTGGACGCCACGAGAACTTTTTCGCGCTCGGTGGACACTCTCTCTCAGCGATGCAGCTGATGGTGCGCTTGCGCAAAGCCCTCGATCTGGATGTTCCCGTTGTATCTCTCTTTCAAAATCCCACGATTGAGAGTTTTGCCGAAGCGTTAGGCAGGCTTCAAGGCTCTAAGCCGAGTGAAGCAGATGTGCTGCGCATTCTGGAAGAACTGGAAGTGATGCCGGAACCAAGCGCGGAGGGAACGAAATAGTTTATGAACCAGTATTCATCCAATCCGCCAGCCGCAGAGCGGAAGCATATCGCGGATGATTCGAAATCCTCTACGGGTGAGATCCAGGTGGACAAATGCCTGAATCAGCTCTTTGAGGAGCAGGCATCCAGGAGTCCCGACGTTGTAGCTGTTGCCTTTGAAGAACAGCAACTCAGTTATGGCGAACTGAACCGCCGCTCGAACCAGTTGGCACACTACCTGGGCGAACTGGGTGTGGGCCCCGAGGTTCTGGTGGCTGTGTGTGTGGAACCAAGTCTTGAGATGATTGTGGCCCTGATGGCGGTTCTGAAGGCCGGTGGCGCCTATGTGCCTCTTGATCCGGCCTACCCTGTTGACCGTCTCCGCTTCATGCTCGCGGACTCGGCTCCTCTTGCCTTGCTGACGCAGGGCTCACTGCTCGGACTTTTTCATGAGACTGGCCAGGATCTGAAGGTTGTTGATCTATCCGCTGCAAAGCCACCCTGGAGCAGCCACCCCGAGACCAACCCCGACGCCCGGAGCAAAGGTCTCCACGCGGGCAGCCTGGCGCAGGTTATCTACACATCCGGATCGACGGGCAAGCCCAAGGGAGTGCTGATCGAGCATCGCTATTACGTGATTCTGGCCCGCTGGTTAGTCAGCGAACGCATCTATAAGCGGGAATACTCAAGTCTGCTCGTAACATCTTTCAGCTACGGGGCTTTCTACAAGAACTTATTCATTCCGTTGTTTCTGGGCGGCCAGGTTCACCTTTTGAGAACTGTAAAGGATCCTGCGTTGGTGCTCTCAACGGTAACGGGTGCGAATGTACGGTTGCTGAATCTCACGCCCACAGCTTTCTCAATGCTGGTGGATGCGGATAGCCGAGGCGTATTAGCAAAGATTGAGACGGTCATTCTGGTTGGTGAGCAGATTCAGCTTCAGAAACTCTCAGTGCTCTCAAAGACAAGGCCGCAGATTCTCAACACATACAGCCAGACGGAGATCGGGATGGCTTCAATGCACCGGATCGAGCCGGAGTTTGACCTGTCGAAACAGCAGAGCTCATTCGTCGGCTGCCCGCTGCCGTATGTACGCATTTACATTCTCAACGACGAGGGAGAGCCGGTTGCCAAGGGGGCAGAGGGGGAGCTTCACATTGCCAGTGCGGCCTTGGCGCGCGGCTATCTTAATCGTCCGAAGTTGACGGAGGAGAGATTTCTTGCCGATCGATTTGCCGCGGAGAGCGGGGCCCGCATGTTCAAGACCGGCGACCGGGGCCGCTGGCTGCCAGACGGTACGCTTGAGTTTCTTGGGCGGAATGACCACCAGGTACAGATTCGCGGCATACGCGTGGAACTGGGCGAGATTGAAGCGCGCTTGATGGAGCACGCGGCTGTGCGCGAAGCGGTGGTGGTTGCGCGCGAAGACAGGCCAGGGGACAAGCGGCTGATTGCCTACTATGTGGCACAGGCGAAGGCTGGGGGAGCCGAAGACACTTTGCGCCCGGACGAGTTGCGGCGTCACGTGGCCGAAAGCCTGCCAGAGCACATGATTCCGGCGGCTTATGTGCGCCTTGAGACTCTTCCGCTGACGCCGACCCGCAAGCTGGATCGGATGGCTCTTCCGCCGCCGGAGAGGGAGCACCTGGCGACAAGCGGCTCCCATGTTGCACCGCGGGACCGCCTTGAGGAGATGCTGGCGAGCATATGGGGTGAGGTTCTGGGAGCGGACCGGATTGGGATCTACGATGACTTCTTTGAGCTGGGAGGAGATTCGCTGCAGGCGGCGCGGGTTGTGGGGAGGGTGATCGCCGCGCTGCCAGAGTACAACGTCTCTCTGCGGACGATGTTGCGGACGCGCACGGTGGAGCAGTTTGCGCGCGCGCTGATTGAAGGCAGCGAGGATTCGTCGTGCCTGGTTGCCCTGCGCGAGGGCAACCAGAAGCCGCCGGTGTATTTTGTTCCCGGGTTGGGGGGGACTGCTCTGAGCGTCCAGGATATGGCAATGGCCCTGCCGCAGGATCAGCCTTTCTATTGTCTTGAGCCCCGTGGACTCGACGGCCGGTCAACGCCTTCGGCCACCGTGGAAGAAGCGGCGGAGTACAACATTGGATTGATCAGAAAAGCGCAGCCGCAGGGGCCCTACCACCTGGGAGGCTATTCCTATGGCGGGCTGGTGGCGTTCGAGATGGCGTGCCGGCTGCGATCGCTGGGGGAAGATGTGGGCGTGGTCGCGCTGATTGACATGGCGAACCTGACCTATGACCGCGTCTTTCTTTCCCGGTTCGAGCGGACGAGAATGCAATCGCATTTTTTGTTGCGGAGGGTTCTGCACCATGCGCGGAGGCTCGCGCGCATGAATCTTCGCGAGTGGCGTAGTTATGTGGCAGGCAGGGCGAAGAACCTTCACTCGCGCCTGGGGGCTGGTTTTCTGACCCCGATTAAAGAGGAAGACTCCGCCGGCGTACTGGAGCCGGTCTGGAATGCAACGATTTCGGCGATGCGAACCTATACTCCCAAGCCCTACGAAGGGCAACTGCTGGTCTTTCGAGCCAGCCGCCCGCGCGAGGATCCCTGTATGGAAGAGACGCTGGGCTGGGGTCCGCTGGCCAAAGGAGGAGTGACCGTCATCGAGATTGATGGCGATCATTTTTTGATGCTGAGCCGCCCGCAGGTTAAAGCGATTGGGGAGCGACTGAATCGCGCTCTGTTGAACACGAGAGAGACCGGCGGGGCCGGCGCGCAAAAGAGCCGAGCGATGCCGGCATTGCGGAATTCATGAGCCGTGCGCGGACTCCGCTTGGCATCGCATATGCGGAGTATCTGCCGGGCGCTCCGGGAGAGATTGACGCAGTGCCCAAAGTAAACACGAAAGGATGCGAATGAATTATGAGCCAGCATTCATCGGAACAGTTGCCTGCGGAGCGGGAGCCGCTCGCTTTCGCAATGCAGGCATCAACGAGCGAAAACCTATATGACAAAAGTCTGAATCTACAGTTTGAGGAGCAGGTTGAAAGAAGCCCCGACGCTGTTGCCGTGGTCTTTGAAGATCGACAACTGAGTTATACCGAGCTGAACCGCCGCTCGAACCAACTGGCGCACTATTTAAGTGAGTTGGGCGTGGGCCCCGAGGTTCTTGTGGCCGTTTGCCTGGAGCCAGGTCTTGAGATGATCGTGGCGCTGCTGGCAGTGCTGAAGGCCGGCGGCGCTTACCTGCCGCTAGACCCGGCTTTTCCCGTGGAGCGGCTCCAGTTCATGGTTGACGACTCTGCACCAGTTGCCCTGCTCACGCAAGAATCGCTTCGCCCCCTCTGCTCTGAAGTTGGCCGTAATCTGAAAGTCCTTGATCTCGCGGCGGCAGACCCGAATTGGAGCAGTTATCCCGAGCACAACCCAGATGCAACCAGCAAGAGACTGAACAGCCACAGCCTGGCCCACATCATTTACACATCGGGATCGACAGGCAAGCCCAAAGGGGTGCTGATCGAGCATCACTATTTGAGTACGCTGGCAAGTTGGTACATCAAGGAGTGCGGCCTTACACAAGAATCCGTGTGCCTGCCCGCGACGTCGTTCAGTTTTTCGCCATTCTACAAAAACTTCTACGGGCCCTTGTTTGTCGGCGGGCAGATTCACATGGTGAAGAATCTTAAAGATCCGAAGGAGGTGCTTTCAACAATCTCGCGAGCGAATGTACGGCTGCTTAACGTCACGCCGACCGCCTTCTCCATGCTTGTGGATGCAGACAGCAGGGGCGTGTTATCAAAGATTCAGACCGTGATGCTGGTAGGCGAGCCGATTCAGATTCACAAACTATTCCTGCTTCCGAGTCCGAGGCCCGAGGTGATCAACACCTACGGCCAACTAGAATCCGGGCTGGCTTCTTTCCACCGCATCCCGCCTGGCAGTGACCTTTCCGTGGAGAAGGCGGCATCGATTGGACGGCCGATGGCGCATGTGCGTATCTACATTCTGAACGAAAACAGTAAGCCAGTGAGCGACGGCGCCGAGGGTGAGTTGTACATCGGCAGCGCAAGCATATCGCGCGGCTATCTCAATCGTCCGGAGTTGACGGCGGAGCGATTTCTGCCTGACCCGTTCGTTTCGGCGAGCGAAGCCCGGATGTACAAGACGGGAGACCGGGGCCGCTGGTTGCCGGATGGCGCTATTGAATTTCTTGGACGCAATGACTTTCAGGTGAAACTCCGCGGCATACGGATCGAACTGGGCGAGATTGAGGCGCGTCTGCTGGAACATCCTGACGTGCGCGAAGCAGCGGTGATTGTTCGCGAAGACAATCCGGGCGACGAGAGACTGGTAGCCTATTATCTAACTTCCCGCACTGGCAATGGGTTGCGGAGTCCACTGCATCCGGGGCAATTGCGTCTTCACGTGGCGGCCGGCCTGCCAGAGCACCTCGTCCCGGCGGCTTATGTGTGGCTGGAATCCTGGCCGACAACGCCGAACGGAAAGCTGGATCGCAGGGCGCTGCCGCCGCCCAAGCGGGATTCCTACCCAAGCAGGGAGTACGAGCCGCTGCAGGGACTGATGGAAACGGAGGTAGCAGCGATCTGGGCTAAGGTGCTGAAGGCAGAGCAGCTTGGCCGCCATGATAATTTCTTCTCGCTGGGCGGTAACTCGCTGCTGGCCATGCAGGTCGAGGTTCGGCTGCGCAAGGCCTTTGGTATTGAGGTCCCGGTCGCCCGTCTCTTTGAAAGCCCAACGGTTGAGTCGTTCGCGAAGGTTGTGGAGGCGCAGTTGAATACGATGAACGACAACACGGAGTTGCTACGCATCCTGGGAGAACTTGAAGCGATACCGGAGAGCAGCGCGAAAGGGGCGTCTTAGCCGATGACGGATGTTTCTCAACGCATTGCCAATCTATCGCCGGAAAAGCGCGCCCTGCTTGAGAAGCGGCTGGCGGAGGCGATGTTGGTGAGGCCGGGCGGCGCGGAGATTGAGCACGAGCCCAACGAGAAACCCGTCCCATCGTTCGGCCAGGAGCGGTTGTGGCTGCTGGAGCAGTTCCATGGCAGATCCTCCAGCTACAACCTTGGCTATGCCGTGCGGATGGAGGGGGTGCTGGACGTTGCAGCGCTTCAGAGTGCGTTGAACGCCGTGGCCTTACGCCACGAGCCGTTGCGGACGCTCATGATTACCTCGGCGGGCAAGCTCAGGATTGAAGTTTTGCCGGCCTTCGATGTTCCCGTTACCCGGCTCGATTTGAGCGGGCGGACGCAGGGCGAGCAGGAGGAGATGCATGCCGCAGCGTTGCAAACCGAAGTAAATCGGCCCTTCGATCTGGAACACGAACCTGCGTTTCGCACGGTTCTCTACCGGCTGGGCGAGCACAGGCACGTGTTGCAACTGACGCTTCACCATGCCTCATCGGACGGGTGGTCGACGGGGATCCTTTTTCGCGACCTTTCAGTGTTTTACAGCGCAGCCGCCCAGGGGGTTACAGCGCAACTTCCAGAGTTGTCAATTGCATTCTCTGACTATGCCCGGTGGCAGCGCCAGCAGCTTGCCGGACCTGAAGGGGAACGGCTGATCGCCTATTGGAAAAGCCAGTTGCAGGGCAGCTCGTTTGCGCTTGAACTGCCCACGGACAGGCCACGCCCGCCGCGCCAAACCTTCAACGGCGCAGTCAGGCACCATGCGCTGCCTATCGCGCTGGGCAGGGAAATCACCAGCTTCTGTATGCGCGAGCAGGTGACTCCGTTCATGGTGTTGCTGGCCGCGTTGAATGTGGTCTTGAGCCGTTACACAGGCCAGTCCGACATTTTGATCGGCTCAGCAACCGCCGCGCGCCCCCGCGTTGAGGTCGAGAATTTGGTTGGGTTCTTTACCAACACATTGATCTTCCGCGGCAGGCTGGAGGGCGACCCAACCTTTCGCGAGCTGCTGCATCAGGTTCGGCACACAGCACTGGGGGCCTATGCTCACCAGGAACTGCCATTGCAGTTGCTGGCGGACGAGCTTGATGCAGAGCGCGATCTAAGCCGACCGGCGCTCTTCCAGGTCATGCTTTTGCTGCAGAACACCGAGAGGCGGAAGTTTCAGTTCCACGGGCTTGAGACGCGGATCGAGGAACTGCGGAACAATGCAGCAAAGTTCGACCTGCTGATTGAGACGATCCCGACAGGCGAGACCTTCAATGCAGTTCTCGACTATAACGCCGATCTGTTTGATGCCGAGACCATTGATCGCCTTTGGAGACATCTGAGCGTTTGTCTTGAAGCAGCAATGGCCAAGCCCGAGGAGAAGGCGGCGAGACTTCCGCTGCTGACGGCTGGGGAACGTCAGCAGTTGCTGGTGGAGTGGAATGCTACGGAACGGGCGTATCCGCAGAAGACGCCTCTGGCAGAGTTGATCGAAGCGCAAGTGGAGCGCAGTCCGGATGCGACCGCTCTCGTATTCGGTGAAAAGCGGCTCACTTACCGTGAGATGAACGAGCGGGCCAACCGTCTGGCCGGCGAACTCCGCAAGCATGGAGTGGGGCCGGAGCGCCTGGTTGCGGTGTGCTTGAACCGCTCACTCGACATGGTTGTGGCACTTCTAGCCATCGTGAAGGCGGGAGGCGCCTATCTGCCGCTCGACCCGCGGCACCCGTCCAAGCGGCTTGCGCACACGCTGAAGGACAGTGGCGTTCAATTGCTTGTGACGGAGAAGAGCGCCGGTGCCGAGCTGCCGCCCTTTGAGGGCACCACCATCCTGCTTGAGGACCAGGCCTGGCAGTCAAATTCCAGCCACAACCTCGGTGTGGCAGTAGGTCCTGACAATCTTGCCTATGTGCTGTATACCTCTGGATCGACGGGGAATCCCAAGGGAGTGCAGATTCCGCGCAAGGCATTAACAAACCTCTTATGGTCAACACGTGACTCGTTCGAACTGGGCGAGAAAGACCGGCTGCTCGCGGTGACAACCGTCTCCTTTGACATCTCCGGCCTTGAGGTCTGGGTTCCGTTGCTGGTTGGCGCGCAGATTGTGATTGCTACCCGCGAGGAGGCGGCTGACGGCCTCGCCCTGCGAGCTCTGCTCGAACATCACGACATTACGATTCTGCAGGGAACCCCAGTGCTCTGGCGGTTGCTGTTCGATGCCGGCTGGCGCGGCAAGGCGAACCTCCAGGCATCCTGTGGAGGGGAAGCCATGCCGCCTGAATTCGCGACGCAGTTGGCCCCGGTGGTGAGGCGATTGTGGAATCTCTACGGCCCAACCGAGACCACCATCTGGTCAACTGTACACGAGGTGCGCGACGAAAAAACTCCGATCTCGATCGGCCGGCCCATCGCCAACACGCAATGCTACATTCTCGACAAGCTGCTCCAGCTGACGCCGGCGGGCGTGCCGGGTGACCTCTATATCGGCGGGGAAGGCCTTGCCCGCGGGTACTTGAATCGCCCGGAGCTGACTGCTGAAAAGTTCTTGCCCGATCCTTTCCGCGGACCGGAGGCGCGGATGTACAAAACCGGCGACGTAGCTCGCTATCGGCCGGACGGCACGTTGGAGTTCATGGGCCGAACCGATCAGCTGGTGAAGATTCGCGGCTTTCGCGTGGAACTGGGAGAGATTGAACAAGCGTTGAAGGCCATGCCGGAGATCAACCAGGCGGTGGTGATTGCGCGCGAGGATACGCCGGGCGACAAGCGGCTTGTGGCTTACCTGGTGGCCGCGACGGCCGCTCCGCCGGGGGCATCGGAGTTGAGGCAGCGGCTGAAGGGAACACTGCCGGACTACAGCGTGCCCACTTCTTATCTGTTTCTGGACCGGATGCCGATCTCGCCGTCGGGCAAGATTGACTTGAAGGCGCTGCCGGTGCCTGACATCGCGCAGTCGCAGACTGCGGACAGCTACGTTGCGCCGCGCAACCACGTGGAAGAGGTGCTGGCCGGAATCTGGGCGGAGGTGCTGAAGGTTTCGCGGATTGGAGCCCGCGACGATTTCTTTGAGATGGGCGGCGATTCGTTGCAGGCGGCTCGCATCCTGGTGAAGGTGATTGCCGCGATACCCGGGTGCACCCTGTCGCTTGCGGGCATGATGAAGACTCTCACGGTGGAGCAGCTTGCCCGCACCCTGGCGAGCGGAGAAGACGATTGCTCCTTGCTGGTTCAGCTACGTGCGGGCGGCAACCGGACCCCGTTCTTCTTTGTTCCCGGGGCGGGTGGCAACGTGTTGAACATCTGGGACCTGGGCAAAGCGATGCCGGCCAACATTCCGTTCTATTGCCTGCAGGCACGTGGGCTCGATCGTGAGTCGGAACCGTTTGCGAGCGTTGAAGAGACCGCCGAGCACTTCATTGGGCTGATCAGGGAGGTGCAGCCGCACGGGCCTTACCAGATCGGCGGGCATTGCTCTGGGGGGCTGGTTGCTTTTGAGATGGCTCGACGCCTGCGGGAGATGGGCGAGGAGGTGGGCACGTTGGCGCTGCTGGATACGAACAATCCTGCCTTTGGGCGCGCATCCTATTCTCTGCCTAAGCAGGCGTATCTCAAGGCGCGGTATCTGGCGCGCAAGAGCCGGCTTCGATTGGGGAAGCTGGGCGAGTTGAAGGTTCGCGATTGGGGTGGGTACCTGCTGGGTTGCGCGAAAAATGTTCTCAAGCTTTCGCAGGTGTGGATTCCGATTCCTGAAGGGCGGGAAGATCTGGAACCGGTGCTGCGAAGGGTACACAGCGCAGGGGTTGCGGCGGCGGGAAGCTTCATCCCCAGGCCCTACGACGGCAAGATTCTGCTGTTTCGCGCAGGCGATCACCGCTACGACCGCTATCCCGATGAACTGCTGGGATGGGGGCGCCTGGCGCTGGGTGGCGTGACGACGGTTGCAATCGAAGCGGACCATCTGACCATTCTTGCCTACCCCGCCGTGAACGCGATTGCGGATCGGCTGAATTGCGAGCTTCTGGGATGGGAGACTGTCACCGAGGCGGACGAGGAGGCGGCTTTGGCGATGCAGGCATGGAAGGCATCATGAGCGCCAAGCCGCTTTCGCTGTGGGTTGCATATCCTGAGGACCTCGAAACCGAATCTGCGATGCAGGCGAGCATGGCCCTGCTGAGTGAAGAGGAGCGCGAGCGCAGGCTGAGTTACCGGTTTGAGCGGCGGCGCCGCGAATACCTGGCCAACCGCATGCTGGCGCGCACGGCGCTCTCGCATTTTTACCCGCTGACACCCCAGGAGTGGCGCTTCAAAGCGAACGCGTATGGGAAGCCCGCCCCCGATCCGGAGTGCGGACTGCGCTTCAATCTCTCCGATGCTCATGGGCTGGCAGTCTGCCTGGTAGCCGATGGAGCGGAGGTGGGCGTGGACGTGGAGCCCTATGAGCGCGGACGAGAGGTTGTGGAGATTGCGGCTGAGGTCTTCTCGGCACAGGAGATGGAGCAGCTTGAAGCGTTGCAGAGCAATGAGCGGCTCGAGCGCGCGTTGCAGTTGTGGACGCTGAAAGAGGCGTATATCAAGGCCCGGGGCATGGGGCTCTCTTTGCCGCTGAAGAAGTTCTCGTTTCTGTTTGGCGGGGAGGGAATTCGCCTGCAACTGGACAAGGACTTCGAGGAAGAGGCGGGCCGCTGCTGGCGGTTTTGCCTGCTGAGTTTTGCCGGGCACCGGGTGGCGCTAATGACGGAGCGGGCGGCGGCCGGCGCGTTGCAGATGTGGGAGGCGCGGGGTCTGCCCGTGCCTGCGGTGCGACTGCCCGATGCGGCGGTGCAATGGTTTGGGGCGGTGTGAATGGATGAGAGCAATTGTCTGAAATAGTGTAGACCGAGATCTTGTCGGTTTCCCACCCATTCCGCTGGAAAACGCGGAATGGATGGGGCACCGAGGCCTACAGTAAAAGCGAAAAAGCTCTTGAACGGCGGCTCACGCATTCGACGCGAGCTGCCGCAATGCTGGACAAAGCGAGCTTTCTTACTCTGGCAGCGGATCGAGTTGGATGACAGTTTTCGTGCTGGCGTCAAGCTTGAACCACAAGACCAGATTCGAAGCGCCTTCGTTGGTTGACTTGCCCATGCGCACGTGGTCTTTGCCTGTGACGGGCTTGCCGTTGATGCGGATGGCGGCGCGGCCGGTCCAGTCTTCAACCACGAGGGCCGGGTTAACGAGCGGGTTGTCAGCGGTTGCGGCCAGGGTGACGGTGAGCGCGGCAGGAGCAGTTCCGGCGTCGCGATGGACGACGAAGGCGCGCTGCGCGGGGTCGTATTGCTGGCCGGTCACGCCAAGGCCGGCGGCGATAATGGGCGCGGGGGAGAGCCATGATTTGGCGAGCGTAACCACGCCTGGCGCGTCGGGACTGGTCAGCCCGCAGAGCAGCAGCTTGGTCATGGAGTCATCCGTGCGGTTGATCGGGTCCCAGTAGATGTGGGAGAGCGAGGCGTGCGAGGGGCGGTCAGGCGTGACGGCCAGGCGGAAGCTGTTGGAGATTTGCGCGACCGGCCAGTGATCCCACCACTCAAACATGGAGTAGCTCTTGGTGTCACTGTAGGTGCTCATGGAGTTGCCTCTGGGCCAGACGATCTCAAAGGGATTCTCTTTGGACTTGAGATGAACGATCTGGATGTTGGCGTTAACGGGCTTGTCGAGCTTGTCGGGCGGTCCCTTGGGGAAAGCGAACTGCGAATCAGTCTTGGGCTGCCAGTGATACGTGACCGACTCGCCGGCCATGTTTTTCAGGGTCAGGGCGTCGGGCTCGATGTTGTCTTCAGGGCGCTGGCCGGGATTGTTGATGACGATGCTCTCCTGCCATTCGTGCGGAGCGTCGTCGAGATGCGAGCTTGAGAGCAACTGCTTGCGCACGGCCACGCCGTCTGGATAGACGGTCCAATACTCGTCTGCCCAGTCAAACCAGCCGGTCACGGGGTCGGCGTTTCCGCCCTTGTAGTTGATGGCTTCGGCGAGGGCATAACGCCAGTGAACGATGGCCCGCGCGTCAGATGACTCGAGAATGCTCACATGCGAGTAGCGGCCCTGCTTGTCGCTCATGGGCTCGCAATCGCCGCCATCGGGACAGCGGGGGCGGTCCCAGGTTTCAAGAAACTCGTCGGTGTACCATTTGTTGTTTTCCGTTACCCAGGCGGGGATGAAGTTGGTTCCCTGCCAGAAGACAAGGCGCATGGGCGACTGTTCAAAGCGCACCACGACATCCTGATCGGGACCGAAGCGGCGAGGGCGGTCCCAGCTTTTCTCGAATTTCAGGGTCGCATAAAATGCGCCGAAGGGCCCGGCACCCGGAGGCCCGGAAGGGAAGACGGCGGTGGGCATTACGTCCTTGTCAGGCAGGTCGGCCTTGGCAAACAGGGACTGCTCCTGCTCTGCAGTGCGCACGCCTTCGACTATCTCAAGATTGTCGAGGTAGCCGTCGAGGGAGTAGTTGACCGGGTCGCGGAAGGCATCGAGCCAGGAGGGGTAGGGCTGCTGGGGATTGCGCACGCGGCCCACGATGAGGTCGGCGCCGGCTGCCTGGCTGAAGACTCCGGGAGCGCTGAGACTTCCGGCCGGCTTGCCGTTCACATAAAGCGCGATGCCTGTTTGTGGATCAAAGGTGGCCGTAACCAGGGAGTAACGCTTCACCGGGAGCTGCACAGTGGAGGTGAGCCGCTGCCAGATGCCGCTGATGGCGATATCGAATCCGGGATGGCCGAAGGCATCGATGCCGAAGAAGAAGCCGACCTGGTCGTCGAGATTCTGGTCGGCGATGGGAACCCAGTTCCATGGATAGTAATTGGGGGCTACCCAGGCTGAGACGGTGAAACCGCCTTTGAGCTGCGGAACCCTTTTTGCTTCGCGCACAATGCGCGTGGTATAGCCATCGAACTGTAGGCCGTTGCCCTCGACGCCGGGGACCCGCCAATAGAAGCCTTCAAGGGCATCGTCGATGTTGCCGATGGTGTCGTGCGCGACGCCTCCGGAGGCCTCGTTGAAATCCCAGCGGATGCCGTTGGGCTGGGACTGCGCGACGGAGAGCTGTTGTGACCAGGCCAGCGCGAGGCCGACGGCAAGAACGGTACCCGGAAATCTGAATGAATGCATCGGACTACCTCTCATGTGGACAATTGCCAAACTTGGAGCGGCGGGAATAGCAGTGATCTCGCGCAATCCCCCGCAGTGTTGGGAAGAGAAAGGACGGCATTTTGCAATGGAGGGAAATCTGCGCACACATATTACGAGCCGCAACTCCCGGGCGCAGCATAGTCAATGGCTGCGGACACTGTCAACCCGGCATTTTTGCATGGCTAAATCGATTTCCTCATTTTCAGGATGTAGGATGGAGAACTGGAACTGAAGGCAAGGGCGCGCTGCGCCGTGCGCCTCGGCTTGGTCTTGAAAGGGAGACAAGTCTGGATATGAACGTACGAGATGAAGTGATTGCCCAGTTTATGCAGACGGCCAAGGATCATGGCAGGCAATTGGCTCCGCTGCACGATGAACTGGCACTGCTGGAGTCAGGGCTTGACTCGATCGGGTTCGCAATTGTGGTGGCACGGCTTGAGAGCGCGCTGGGAGTGGATCCGTTCAGCGCGGACAACTTTGGCAGCCTACCGATGACGCTGGGCGGGTTTATCCGCTGCTATGAAGACGCGGCACAGCTTTCTGTTGCCAATTGAGAACGCTGCAATGCGCTAATCGGCGTTGTGAATGAAGCACTCGTGGATGGCGTCGGCCGGGGCGTTGGGCCACTTGGCGCTGAGCAGGTCCTTCTCAGAGAGTTGATGCAGGGAGAAGACAATCTGGCCATCAGCCTGGACGGTTCCCTGCATGTAGCCATAGATGTGAGTTTGCGAGGCAGGGTCAGCCTCGGCGGGCAGCTTGTAGCGGTGTGCGCCGGCCAGGCCGATGATCCAGCCGGGCACGACCTTGCCCTGCTGCTTCCAGTAGGGAGTGCTGAAGATATTGGGCGAGAAGTAGTGGGAGTGGCTGGCGATGAGATAGACATGCTTTCCGGCGGTCTGGGCATCAAAAAACCAGTTGTAGACCTGCTCACCGGTTTTGACGCCGAGGCCCCAGTCGTCCATGGCGTGATTGGAACTGGTGGAGTGGGGCAGTGCTTCATGCATGCCGGCAACGATGGTGCGGATGCCTGAGTTGGGCGCCAGGTCGCGATCGAGCACGATGCGGAGCCAGCGCAACTGGGCGTCAGAGAACTCGTCGTGGCTGGCGTTGTCGAGGGTGATGAAGTCAACGCCGTCGCGGGTGAAGTGGTACCAGGGCTGAAACGGGTCTCCGGTTGCGCCGTCGGCCTTGCGCTGCGCGGCGATTTCTGGCCGATCAAGAAAGCTGGAGAACTTGACCACGTATGCCTCGCGGGTCATCGGCGAAACGTTCTCATGATTTCCTCGGCCGAGGAACACCGGGAACGAGCCAAAGGCAGCCATCTCGTGGGTGAGAAAGTCGTCCCAGGCACGCCGCTGATATTCAGAGTGCGACATTTCATTGCCGGTCGGCAGCAGTGCCTGCATATCCTGGTCGGTCGAGGACATCCAGCGAAAGTCGCCCAGGTGCCAGTAGAAGGAATCGTTCTCTTCCTTGACACTTGCAGCGATGGCGGGCATGACAAAGTCGCCGCAGTTTCGGCTGTCTCCGGAGACGGCAAAGCTCCAGGGGGAGCTGGCAGCTTGCGCCTCAGTGAAGTCAGGAGCAAGCGCTGCGCCGAAAAACACAAGCATGCAGAATGGAGCGAATGCCTTGAACATGCCTAAAGGATAGCGCTTCATTGCGTCAGGAGCCTCAACTGATCTGCTAGAGCGCGGCCTGCGACTCAATACCGCGCGCCGTGCGGCTAGCGATCGCGGAGAGCCATGTTAGCGGCAGCAGGACGAAGCCTAGGGTGAGCCGGGGTATGCGCTGAAAGTCCTTGAGCAGCGAATGACCGCGTTTGCCGGTAAGAAAAGCTCCACGCCGCATGACGTGCAGGTGGAAACAGGCGGAGATGGCGGCAAAGACGCAGACAGCCAGGGTGGCTTTGGGGGGTGCGACAGCTCCGACCGCGCAATGGGTGAGCCAGTCAAGCAACTGGGCCAACATGGGAACGCCGAGAACCACGGTCAGGTTTGCCAGCAGCCGTGACCGCAGGCCAAGGGCCTTCTGTTGCAGGCCGGCATAGAGGCCGGCGGTCAAGAGGACGTAGCCCATCTCAACCAGTACCACCGCCGCCCTGCCGTTTGGCCCGCCGCGCTCCATGGCCGCCAGGTAAACCAGCGAACGTGCGGTTGCGCTGAGCAGCGCGCACTTCCAGTTCCAATAGCCCAGGGCGCGGGAGAAAAACCTCGGCAAGAAAAGAGGAAGATGGCCGATAGAGGTCATATCCACAGGATGAGGGAAGGCCGCGCCTCCAGAATCAATGCGGGGTTACAGCCGGGTTGAGATTGGGCCTACCCGTAATTAACTTGATGCCCCCATTGTGATTCGAGTCACGGAGGGCAAGGGCCCAGGCTGGATACCCTCAAAGGGACGGCGCAGGGGGACTTGTGCGTCCAAAAGGATTCAGGAGCGATTCAAATGGCTTATGTAGTAACGGATGCCTGCACCAAGGATTTTGTCTGCGTGGCGGAGTGCACCACCGCCGCAATTGCGCCCACGGCTGAAGATCCCAAGGCAGGGACGGTCTCCCAGGTGTACATCAACCCTGACGAGTGCCTTGACTGCGGCACATGCGTGTCAGTCTGCGCGCAAAACGCGATCTATCCGGAAGACGAGCTGCCTGCGGATAAGGCTCACTTTGCCGAGATGAACAAGGCCTACTTCAACTAGAGCACGGGCAAATCAACCTCAGTCATGGTTGCGATTTGGACGGCGGCGCGGTGTGTGCGTCAGGAACGGCCTGGGGCTGGCTTGGCGCTGAGACCGGCGGCGCGGTTGGCTGCGTTGCCGGCGGCTGAGGCAATGTGACAGGCAGGGTAATGGTCTGCACGGTTGCCGGGTCGTCGCGCAGCTTGAGGTAGAGCACGCCGTTGATGGGGCGGGGCACGCTCAACTGGGCTCCCGCAAAATCCAGGGGCACATCGGTGGCGTTGTCGAACTCGGGCGTTGAGCCAACTGACGCCGCCAGGAAGAAGTTGGTTCCCGACAAGGTGCATGTGCGGGCGGTAGAGTGCGGGCAGCGCAGCTCCTTGAACTCCGGCAGCCGGACCAGCGTGCCCAGTGGTAGCCATTGGCCGGTGACGCCGTCGGCGGAGACGGCGCGCACCTGCAACGGTCCAAAGGCCGAGGCTCCAAAGCGCGCCAGTGGATCGAGGGTGCCCACGGCAGTCTTTGTGTCGGCAAGCATCAGGCTGCTGTCGGCGGTGGTCAAGGTGGTGCTGAAGCTGCCGTCTACCGCCGCGACCTCAACCTTCTCATTGCGGGGGAAGTTGGCCGGCACGCGGGAGCGGAGGAAGAAGACGAGGCGGTCCTGCAGCAGAAAATCGTCGGCACTGCCGAGATGAACAACCGAGGGCGCGGCGGTGGTGTCTTCCTGAGAGGCTTTGCTCAGCAGTTCCACTTGCGGGCGCGCCGTTGCCACATCGACAGCAACTTTCAACTGGCGACCATCCCGTAACAGGACCTTGGCGAAGGTGCGCTTTCCGGGGTCGAGATTCGAGGTTGAGCCGCTGGCAGTCATGGTCAATTGGTCGGCATCCTGGACCCTGGTCAAACCGGCGGGTGTCCATGTGATGCCGTTCATCTCGACTTTGGCCACGTCATCCAGGCGTGTACCTTTCAACAGTGCATCCTTGTCGCCGGCGCTCAACGAAAGCCGATCGAGCGAAGCTGCTTCAGCGTAGGCATTCAAGGGCAGAGCGTCAGGCTGCTTCAAGCCGAACTGGTAGATCTCAAGGGTAGCCGGCCCTGGCGCGGCATCCTTCATGGGAATCACCACGTCGAGCGTCTCGGGGCGGGGAGATTTCCAGGCGAGCTTTACCGGGTCGCCGCTGCTGAAGCGTATCTGGAGCCTGTCGACACACTGCGAGTTCTGGCCTTCAATGTGCAGTTCGTCTTCACGACCCACCACCAGAGCGGTCTGGTCACTCGAGGCAAGGGCCCACTTGCCCACCTGGGCAGTTCGCAGGCGGAAGCGCGGCCCCTCCCAATCGTCAAAGCCCCACTTTCCGCGCAGGACTCCGGTGAGTTCTCCTTCGGTGGGAGGCAGCGGAGCCAGGGGGCCGGCGAGCCCCAAACCGCCTTGAGTTGGATCGGCCCGGAGCGGTAGGTCAATGGGAGCGGTCTTGTTCTCGATGTGGAGCGTGAGGTCATAAGCCAGAGAGGTGGAATAGAGCAGGGGTGCGCCCTCAGTGGCCAACACAAAGCCGGGCGCCTGGACGCAATAGCTTTGCGCGGGATTGAGTGGATGCAACAACGGAAGCCTGGAAGCCCCGATGGGCGGCAGCGCCACCACCACCACTGACTTTGGGTCGCGGAACGAAGGCGGCATATTTAGGCGCAGATTGAGGGTATCCTTCGTGGGCAGCGCCAGTGCCGGGATGTATTGGAAATGGGCGGTATGCAACGAGGAAAGGATCTTTGCTGTGTCGACGATAGCGCCGAAGTAGGGGCTGTATGCGCCGCCCCCGGCCATGCCGGAGTAGCTAAGTTGGTTGACGAGGTTGAGGGTGTCGCCGCTGGCGAGCTGGTTCACCAGTGATTGGGCATTGGAGTCGTCCATGACCATGCCTGTGCTGAGTTGCCCCAGGCAGGCAGGCTGCTGCTCCACCGGCTTGTCGAAGCATTGCTGGTCGAGCTTGACGCTGAGGCTGCGGGCCACCAGTTCGGCGCGCTCTTTGAGCACCCTTGGATCGGTGAGAGGAATGGTCTTGACGGCGGCCAGATAAGCATCGAGCCGCATGCGGTCGAGGCTGGCGGCTTGCAGATCTTGGGTGGCGCGGACGAAGGCGCCGGGGCGGCCGCGCACGGCTTTGGTGAGGGTACTGAAGTCGCCGCCGGTCTCAGGAGCAAGAAACACGAGCGCCTGCTGGGCCTCTTCAGGAATGTTGACGAAGACGCCCTCTTCGCGGGCTTCGCGGCTCCAGGTTTCAACCCGAGTGAACCAATCCAGCGGCGGCGGATTGGTGGCTCCGCGCAGAAAAGCGACGATCAACACATAGTGGGCCGACTGGCTTTCAGGAAGATCGGGATGAATCCAAAGCCGGTCACCGGGAAGCAGGTACGGAACCTGGCCGATGGGCAGGGTCATTTCGCCGCGCTTGACGTGGACGTCGACCTTGGGACCGGCCAGATCGAATGCCGGTTCAGCGGCGCGCATTCCGGTCCAAGTGAGGGAACCGAATAAGAGCAGCATCATCATGGTGCGCATACCCTCTATTGTACGAAGCCGCGGGAATATAAAAAAACGACAGCCGATGCAACTTTTTCCTGTGAATGGTGTTGAAGCTGAGCAATATTGCTCACACCTCAGCTTTGCGAACGCGCATTCTGGGTTACACTACGGGGTGTAAAGTACTGAACCGAGGGATTAGCTAGAGTGTTTCTCAAATAGCTGAGGGGTAAAAAAGACAAGCGACCGACGGCTTGAATGGCTGAAGCAGCCGCTAATGTGCCGGGAAACCCTTACAGAGATTTGAGACGCGCAAAGGGCCCCATCCGCCAGATGTCGGATGGTGATGTCTGTAACTCAAAAACAAACGCCTTTGTATCGGCAGTGCTGGGCTTTAGCTCGGATTCACTTGAAATAGCAAAGATCTAGAAACAACGCCGTTTCACCTTGTCCATCGCGCGGGGCGCGACCGAACTCCGGCAAGATGCCAGACGTGGCTGGAGAACCTCGGGGTGGGAACAAGGCTCGGCTCGCGGAGAAGGAAAGATGAAATTGACAAAAGCCTTACAGAACAGCGTAGACCTATCCACATTAAGCATTCCTGACGCCGAAGAGATCATTGAAGAAGCATTGAACGAGTTGGGATTCAGCGCCGATCCGGGACTTGCTCGCGCTCTGCACTTCCTGGCCCCCCCGGGTTACCAGGCGATTGTCGAGCTATGCGGTGAGAACGGGCGCAGCAAGCGCCGCAATGCAGCCGCGGACACGTGGACGCCGGAAGAAGACGAGGTCCGCATCTACTTTGAGCGCATTGACGGGGTTGAGGTCGCACCACGCGCCGCACGGCCGTTGCGCGCCACGACCGTGCCGGCCTATGAGGACGAAGACGACGGCCAGGAAGCGGTGATTCCCGCCGACCTGGACGCGCGTGTGAAAGAGCTGTGCGCCGCGCTGGCTGAGGCTGAGCGCGGTGGGCATGCGTTTATCGCGCTCAAGTGGTTCCGCGACTCGTTTTTGCCGCGCAAGGCGTTTCGCTGGAATCAGCAACCCGAATCGCGGCAGGCGGTATTGGCCGAGGCTATCCAGCGCGGCGTGGTGGTGACCAGCAAGATTGCCAACCCCAAGACACCGGCGTATCCCACCACGACGATTCGGCTGAATCGCGCCGAGGCAGGCATGCCAGAGGAGACGCAACGGTTTCATCCGGTCGCGATTCACGGCGATTCGATCTCCGACGCCATTGATGAGGAACGGGGGGAACTGTGAGCTGCTACTTCCTCGAATCCACGGCATTCGCCATGCTGTTTGTGCAGGAGCGCGGTACCGATGCGCTGATCCGCCTGATGGAGGCCATCGAGGATAATCGTAAGCTGATCTCTGCCTCCACGCCCCTGGAGGTTTACGCAGCCATTCGGCGGCGCGAGCGCGCCGGAGCCATTTCAACAGAAGACGCAACGACGGCGCTGGAAATTCTGCGACTTGAGTCGGCGCGGATGGTGCAGCAGCCTCTGAATCCAGCGGTGCTTGAGGCGGCGCGGCAACTCCTGGACCGTACCCAGCTGAGCTGGCCTGACACCCTGCAACTGGGCGCCGCTCTGGTGGCGCGCGACATGTTCCAGGGAACTGAGATCATCTTTGTGTCGGCCTCGCAGAGGTTGCTTGAGGCGGCACGGGCAGAAGGGCTGCATGCGCTGGACCCGGCCAACGACGCGGCGTGAGGCGGCATTTTCTGCGCGGCCCGCGAGCCCCTCCCGTTTAGAAGTCCATGCTGAGGCGTGCGGCAAAGCTGCGCGGCGGGGCAATGGCGTTGCCTGAGAACAAGCCGCCGAAGTCAATCAGGTTGAGGCGATTGTTGAGGTTGTCGCCGTCGGCCTGAAGGTGCAGGTTGATGCGCTCGCTCTTGTAAAGCTCAGCGCCCACCGAGGCGCTGACGGCTAGCGCGGGCAGCACACGGCCGCGCGCGAAGTTGAGCCTGTTGACCACGGCCGGTCCGTACTGGGCAAGAGCGTCGGCTTGTGTGCCTTCAAAGGCAAACGGCAGGCCCGACCCGTAGGCTGCCCCCGAGGCAACCCAGACGCGCGGCGAAACCCGGTATTGAAAGCGAGTGCGCAGTGTGTTGCGCTGATCCTGCGACCCGGGAAAGTGGCCGGAAGTTTGAGTGAGGGCCGCCGCTGCTTCTTCTCCCAGGAACAGGCCCCCGGTAACGGGAAACCATGCGCTGCCCACCATGTAGGAGTAACTGGTAAAGCCGGAGAGCCTGCCAAGTCGAAGGAGCGAGAGCTTCGCTTCAGCGCCGTAGATAACGGCCTTGTCAAAGCTGATGGGATAGCTGATTCCAGTGTTCAGCAACTGGTCGTCGTCGGCAAAGTTCCTGAATTCGCGGCGGAAGACATTCGCCTCGGCCGCCACTCGGCGGGTAAAGCCATGTGTGAGGCCGGCTTCGTAATAGGTTCCGGTAGAAGGCTTGACCGGAAGGTGCAGGACGGAGGGAGATATCTGGTTGATCCATTGTGAGTTGGTGATGAGCATGTTCTCAGACGAGGGAGTCTGAAAGACGCGATCGAGCGAGGCATGGAGCACCAGGTTGAGCGAGGGCAACGACCGGCCGATGGAGATGCGCGGACTGACGGCGTTGCGGTTGAGCAGGAACTGATAGTGGTCCCAGCGCAGGCCGGCGCGCACTGTCCATCTGTTGAGGCGAATCAGGTCGTCCACAAATGCAGATTGCTCCAGGTCAGTGCGAGCGGCGGCGAAGGGCGGAGCTGTGGTTGGCGTTCCGGGATCGAACTGCGATGGATCGGTGAGGTTGAAGCTGAAGCTTTCGTCCAGAAATGTGGAGTCGGATTCGACGCCGGCCTTGAGTTCGTGGTTGTGGAAATGCCGCGTAAACGCAGCCTTGAAGTAGCCTTCGCGGAAGTGGTTGCGTTGCGTGGCAAGGATGGGGGTGGAGTTCGGATTTGAATCGAAACCATTGGCACTCTGGCGCAGCATGGCTGCCAGTGTGCCCAGGCTGTTGGGCGAGAAGATGTGCTGGTAGCGGAGAGAGCCGATGCTCTCAAAGTTGTCACCAGTCTGCAACTGCCCGGCCTGTTGCTGCATCAGCTCGTTGGGAATTTCAAAGCGGGACAACTCGTGACGGGCGCTCAAACTCACGCGGTCAGCCTGGGTCAGGTCGCGATCGTAATGAATGGCAAAGTCTCCCGTGGTTCCACGATTGGTGTAGTTCTGGGGCACCACGGGATTGAGAAAGTGGGCAGACATGCCGCTGCAGGCGCTGACGCCCAGCGTGTTCTTGCCCCACACGTCCTGAATCTGGCCGTAGGAGGCGCCGGTCGAAAAGCTGCCGCCGTTCAGTATCAACTGGCCATGGATGCCGTTGCTGGTTTCGCGGTGGGTATTCATCTCAACCACGCCGCCCAGTTTGCGTCCGTACTCGGCAGGAATGCCTGCAGTATAGATGCTCATTGAATCCACATCGTCGGCTTCAACTTCCGGGCCGAGACCGGGCGAGCGATTGTCTGTGAGTGGAATCCCGTCGATCACGAATTGAGTTTGATACTCTGCCCCGCGCGGATGCAGAACCGCGTTGCCTTCATAGAGCCATCCGGGTTGGGAGTTGACAAGGTCTTGCAGAGACCTGCCGGGCAGCGAAGACACACGCTCCTGAATCTGCCGCGTGCTAATTTGCATGGTGGACGAGGGGCGATAGGGATCAATGAGCGGTCCGGCGCTGCTGACTTCAACCGACGTGTTGACGGGTGCGATGGCCAGCTGGATGGTACGCACCATAGGGAGGTCTGAGTGGATTTCAATGGTTGTTTCGCTGGCGGCAAACCCTTGCTTTTCCACACGCACCAGGTAGATGTCATAGGGTAGCCGCATGAAATCTACCCTCCCTTCGTCGCTGGTGGTGAAAGTATTGAAGTATCGATCGGCAGTGCTGGAGACGGTTACAGTTGCCTTTAGGCCGAGGCCATTCGGGTTGGTTACAGACAGGCGCAGTTCGCCGCTGCTGACCTGGGCAATTGCAGGAAAGGCCGCGGCGAACAGGACCACGAAGGCCGCCACCGACAGAACCGCACACTTGAGCCGCTGCGCCCGCAGAAGTCCTCCCAGCTTGTCTCATTTTATCCGAAGCTCGTTTTATATCTGCTCTGGTTGCGCTCTGCGCAAAAGGATCGCAACCAATCCACCAGCGAAAACGCCTGCTTCCGGCGCTCTCCAATAACTTGGGAGGCGCTACGGAGCAGGCATGATTGTCGGCCGCCGCCCGTGAAGCAGATCACGTTTGGCAGTATCGAGCGCGGATCAATTACCGGGAGAGCTCGATCCGGCCTCTCCACTCGCCGCGTTGGGATTGGGCGCGGTGACATGGATCGCATAGTGGAAGGGCTTTTCCGCAGTGTAGAGGCTGATGCGGTAACGGATGCCGCTGGCCGCGGCCGAGTCTCCCTTGGCATCTGCCAGGCTGAGGGCGCGATTGGCGGCATCGAGCGCCTGCGGGAAATGCCCGGCCTCGGCATAGGCTGCGCCCAAAGCATCAAGCACACTGGGTTCAGCTCCCTGCGTCAACTGGTTTGCTTTCTCGGCAAACGCCACAGCTTCAGTTCCGCTGCGCAAATTCTGGTCAGGCGAAGAGGAGAGAATCCGCGTCGCGCCCAGCAGGGCGGTGATGCGCTCCGGCTCAAGAGCGATGGCCTTGCGCCAGTGCAACAGCGCCTCAGTCTCCCGGCCTAGCTGAGCGCAGGCAGTGGCCAGCGTGTCCTCACCCGAGGCGTAGCGGGGGCTGAGATTGACGGTGGTTTCCAGTTCGGAGACAGCCTGGTCGGGGTGGCCCTGCGACAGCAGAAATGCGCCCAGATAGTAGTGAGGCTGAACCATCGCCGGATTGATGCGGGTGGCCTCGCGCGCGTGCTCAATGGCCTCGTCTACGTTGCCGCTCAAGTAAAGATTAGCTGAGATGTCGGTCTGCACCGTAGCATCGTCCGGCTCCAGCTCCGCGGCCTTTCTCCAGAGGACGAGGGCCTCAGCGTACTTGTGCTGGCCTTCGAGTTCCAAGGCCTGATCCATCATGCGATAGCCGTCAATGGCGGGGGTTTGAATCTCCTCAATGCCGTCGCCGGGTATGTTGGCGAACTCCGGCAGGTTGACGGCGCGGTTGGAGGCGGTGGCATTGTCAATGACGATGGCGGGGCTGCTGTTGCCGCCCTCGTCGATGTGGGTGAGATACATCTGCGTATAGGGCCCGCGGCGCTTGGAAGAGAAAACGAGCCAGCGGCCGTTGGGCGAGAAGCTGTGCCAGGAGTTCATGGGCAGCGCGTTGGAGCGCAGTGGACGCGCCTCGCCGCCTTCAAAGGGAACGATGTAGAGCTGGCTGTCAGGGCGCAGCACCTCGCCGTTCTTGCATTGGACAAAGACGATCCAGCGGCCATCTGGCGAGATCTTGGGCATGTTGTTGCTCATGCCGTTCTGGCTGGCGCCCTTGATGGGTTCCGCCACACCGCCGCGGCCATCGTTGAAGGGGATGCGGTAGAGGTCGAACTGAATCTGTGTTTCGTTAGGGTCCTGGGAATGGCGGGCCTTGGGCTGGCCCACTTCCACTGGATTCTTGGCTGCCGCGCGGGCAAACACGATCCATTTTCCGTCTGCGCTCCACACGCCGCCGGTCTGCACAAAATTGGGATCATCGGCTCCTGGCAAGTTCTCGCGCCTGCCGCTGGCCGGGCTATACCACTCAAGAATGCCACGCGTCGGATAGAAAGTTTGCAGAAAGTGATAGTCCGTATAGTTGACGGTGTAATAGCTGGAGCCAAAGGTCTTGGACGGAGGAGCAAAGGAGCTGAGCACGTATCTGCCATCAGGCGAGACGCGCGACATGAAGCCGACACGCGTGGTGCCTACCTGGCCATCCATGTTCCAGTGCACAACATTCTTGTTGTCCAGCACCATGTGCTTTGAGACCGGCATGATGGCATACATGCCCTTGTCGTTGCCGGGGCCGTCTACGTCAATGCCCATAGTCTTGCCGTCGGCTGAGAACGAGTGGCAGTTGAGGCAGGTAGGCACGCTCTTGATGGCGATGTGGCTGGCCGGTTGAGTGATGTCGCGGATGCTCCAGTGAACCAGGCGGCCGGCCGAACGGGAGAGCGGCTGGATGACGCCGTCAGCGCCGGCGCTGGGCATGAGCGGCACATCGCGAAAGAAGATGGGCGCGCCGACAGGATCTTTTGATGTAGTAAAAGTGGTGTGCGACTCAGAGACAGCGACGTTGTTGCCATTGTAGCCGGTGAGGGTGACCATGGCAGGGCTCGTGACGGAGCGCTGCTGAATGGCTGTCCAGGTGGCAGCGTCGGGAATCCATGTCCAGGATTGGGAAATCTGCTCATTCAGCTTGGGCAGCTCGTTGGTGTCAGAGACTGCTTCCGGATCGATGGGGCCAATCTTCATTCGTTCGCCGTGGGGGATGACGGCGTGGAGAGCGGGCGCCTTATCACCGAATGTGACCTTGATGCGCCACGAGGTTGCCACCGGATCGCGGAAGAGAAAGGTGGGTGGCGTGATGCCGGGAGGAAAGATGGAACCCTCTTCGGGATAGTCAATGGAGATGGGCTCGATCACGCCTGCCTCATCCGCAGACGCGCTGGAGCTGGCGGAGGCGGTCTTCCCCAGGGGCAGAATCCAGATGCAGCCGAGCAGCACGGCCAGCAGAGTCAAGGACGCGAAAATCAGGCGAAATTTCTCGTGAGCAAGCGGGGAAGTCTTCTCAGGCAGCATGCGTAACCTCACAACCAAATTGATCGATCACTACGCTGGCACTTGCTTGTTAACCTCTGGCAGCGTAAACCTTTACGCCAGGAACAACCGAAGCAATCAGCGACCTGTGCAGGGCTCTCTACAAAGTCCATTCTATACAGACGATGTCCGCCCCCGACAGGTTTACGGAATGTCGCTTTCATGGCATGGCTGGCGCTACTGAGCAGCAGACAGAATCGGGACTCTAAGCCGGGAATTGGCTACTCACTGCGGAAGCGGTTGGCCTGTTCGAACTCGTCCCGCAGCTCAGGGGTGCGCAGGTTTTCGCGCAAGTGGGCGAGGCGCTGCTCCAGGGCCAGCAGCGCGCTTTGCACCGCCTCTGTATTGGTGAGCGCGATATCGCGCCACATGGAGTAGGGACTCGCACCAAGACGGGTCATCTCGCGCAACGCGCGTCCACCCACGTCTTTGAGCTCCGGCGCGTCGCCCACTTCCTCCTCAAGCAGCGCGCTCAACGCGGTGGCAACAAACTGGGGCAGATGGCTCACCCAACCCACCAGCTCATCATGGCGCGCGGGTTCGAGGTCGAGCGTCTTAGCGCCCATCGCGCCCACCCACTCGCGCCAGCCTCTGACCAGCGCGGTTGAATGCGGAGAACGCTGTGCGGCTGGATCGTCCGTAAACAGCCACACAGCACCGCGAAACAGCGCAGAATCGGCGAGAGATGCGCCGCCGCGCTCCTTACCCGCCATGGGATGGCCGGGCAGAAACGCGGCGTGCTCCGGTGTATTGAAGAGGCGCGAGGCGGCCTCGGAGATTTGTCCCTTGGTGCTGCCCACGTCGGTGACCAAATGCTCAGAGCCGAGCACACCGGAGAGCTTCTCCATCCAGTCGAGCGTGGCGTAGATGGGCACGGCCAGCAGGACGACCTGGCTGTCGCGAGCGGCTTGCAAGGCGTCTGTGGCGATTGAGTCGATTGCGCCCATCTTGAGCGCGATCTGCGCGCCTTCAGGGCTACGATTCCAGCCGATGAGGGAGCCGCGAAAACCCGAGGCGCGCAGCGCCAACCCCACTGAGGTGCCCAGCAGGCCCGTGCCGAAAATGGCGATGCGCTCGATCATGATTGCCTTCCTTTTCAGCGGAGCTAGCGGTGATTGCTGCGCTGCGCGCGTGTTCGCGGCATTAGCCGCTGCTGGCTCTGCTAATCCCGCTAACTCCGCTACAACGTCCTTCCCACCGCCGTGGCGATGACCCGTAACTGCCCCATCAACTCGTCAAACTGATCCAGATAGAGGGTTTGTGCGGCGTCGCTGGCGGCTTTGTCGGCGTTGGGGTGGACTTCGACCAGAATGGCGTCAGCGCCCGCGGCCACGGAGGCGCGCGCCATGGGAGCCACCATGTCGCGGCGGCCGGTGCCATGCGAGGGGTCGGCGACGATGGGCAGATGCGAGAGCTTGTGCGCTACAGGAATAGCCGAGATGTCCATGGTGTTGCGGGTCGCGGTCTCATAGGTGCGGATGCCGCGCTCGCAGAGGATGACGTCGTAATTGCCGCCGGACATGATGTACTCGCTCGACAACAGCAGCTCTTCGATGGTGGCGGCGATGCCGCGCTTGAGCAGCACCGGCTTGCGGGCCTGGCCCAGCTCGCGCAGCAGGTTGAAGTTCTGCATGTTGCGCGCGCCCACCTGAAAGAGATCGATGTACGGCAGCATGGGCTCAATCTGTGAGATCTCCATGACCTCGCTCACGGTGAGCAGGCCATGGGCCTGGGCGGCCTCGTGCATCATTTGCAATCCCGGAATGCCCATGCCCTGAAACGCGTACGGCGAGCTGCGGGGCTTGAAGGCGCCTCCGCGCAGGAAGCTGGCGCCGGCGGCTTTGACGCGCCGGGCTGTTTCAAAGATTTGTTCTCGGTTTTCGATGGAACACGGCCCGGCCATGACTGCCACCTTGTTGCCGCCCACGGTGACGCCGTTGGCGAATTCAATGACAGTGCCTTCCGGGCGAAAGCCGCGGCCGGCCAGTTTGTAAGGCGCGCTGATGCGGTGGACGTGGAGCACGCCGGGCAGCAGCTCAAACTTGCTGAGGTCGAGCGTAGCCGTGGGGCCCACGCCGGCAAGAATGGTTTGCATGGCGCCGGTGGTGCGGTGGACGCCGACTCCGGCCTCGACCATCGCGTTGATCACCGAGTCAATCTGTTCCTCGGTAGCTTTCTCCTGCATGGCTACAATCATTGCCTGTTCCCTGTCTCGGGCGTCTCAACGCCGGTGCCGTGGCCCGGCTCGGTGGCCGGGGCGTTCCTCTCGGATGCCAACTGGTCTCTCTGCAGGGCACGCATCACGTCGATGATGCGCTCGTAGATATGCGTCAGCTCGATGTCGGGCAGCGGTCCCTTGTTGGCGGCGCGCACGTTGGCGTAGACCACCTTTTCGCGCTGCGGCTCGTAAATCGGCAGCGAGGTGGCGGCCTTGAGCTGGCCCACCATCTGTGCGGCGCGGGCCCGCTCGCTCAGCAGTTCCACCAACTGGCGGTCAAGGGCATCGATCTGATCTCGCAATTCTTCCAGCGTCATCCCATCCTCGTGTTGAAAGAGCTAGCTGTCAGCTAACAGCTCTTAGCTCCCGGCTTTACCCTGCAAGAGCGAATCCAAGCGGCTCAATCCGGCAGACGGGAGACTAAAAACCGGAAGCTAAAAACTGAAGGCTATGATCTGCATTTACCGGGCCAGCGCTGCTTGGGGCTCGCGCAGGCCCTTGATAAATCGAGCCACCGCGCCGGGCGCTGCTTCCGGTGTGGAGCATTCAATCAACTCCACAATTGCGCTGCCGACTACCGCCGCATCCGCGAACTGGGCAACCTGCGCCACGTGTTCGCTGTTGGAGATGCCGAAACCCACGGCCACCGGCAGCGTGCTCCATCGCCGAATGCGGGCCACGAGAGAGGCGGCGTCGGAGGTGAGGCTCTGCTGCGTGCCGGTGATTCCGACGCGGGAGATCGCGTAAACAAACCCTTTGGAGTGGGTGGCGATGGCCTCAAGGCGCGCATCGGGACTGGTGGGCGCGGCGAGAAAGATCGGCGCAAGACTCACGCGCTCCATTTCGGCCAGGTAGTCGCCCGCCTCTTCCACAATCATGTCCGTCACCAGTACGCCGTCCACGCCGGCTGCGGCGGCATCGTCGGCGAAACGCGTGAGGCCGTAGCGCAAAATTGGATTGAGATAACTGAAGATGACCAGGCCGGCCGCGGGGCGCTCTGCGCGAATCTCAGCGGAGAGCTGGAGCACATCCTTGAGCCGGACGCCGTGTTGCCCTGCCGCGTGGGCAAGAGCCCGCTCCATGGCGCGCTGGATCACCGGGCCGTCAGCCAGCGGATCGCTGAAGGGCACGCCGAGTTCAATCACGTCGGCGCCGGCGTCAATGGCCGCTATGGCAATGGCGCGCGTGGCCTCGAGGCTAGGGTCGCCGGCCGTGAGATAAACAACCAGCCCGGGTTTTTGATTGAAGACGATGGCCATCGAACTCTATGCTCCCTGGATCTTCAACTCGTGGGCCAGAATTCCCATATCCTTGTCGCCGCGTCCGGAGAGATTCACAACCAGTATGTCATGGGCTGCCATGGTGGGCACGATACGCAGGGCTTCGGCCACGGCATGCGCGCTTTCAAGCGCCGGCAAAATGCCCTCGGTGCGGGCCAGCCTTACCACGGCATCAAGCGTGGCCGCATCGTCCTGCGAGACGTACTCCGCGCGACCGGAGTCATGGAGCGCCGCATGCTCCGGCCCGATGGAGGCGTAGTCCAACCCCGCTGACACAGAGTGCGTCAGCGCGATCTGCCCATCTTCATCCTGCAACACGTAAGAGAACGTTCCCTGCAATACTCCCGGAGCGCCGCCCTTGAACCGCGCCGCATGGTCGCCGAGCGCCGCGCCGCGTCCGCCGGCCTCGACGCCGATCAAGCGAACTTTCTTCTCAGGAATGAACTCGTAGAAGGCTCCAATGGCGTTGGACCCCCCGCCGACGCAGGCAATGACAGCGGTGGGCAGGCGGCCCTCCTTCTCCAGAATCTGCTCCTTCATCTCGCGGCTGATGCACCTGTGGAAGTCGCGCACCATAGTGGGATAAGGATGCGCGCCAAGCGCCGAGCCGAGCAGGTAATACGTAGTCCGGACGTTGGTGACCCAGTCGCGCATGGCCTCGCTGATGGCGTCCTTCAGCGTCTTCGATCCCGACGAGACGCCGCGCACCTCCGCGCCGAGCAGCCGCATGCGCAAGACGTTGAGCTCCTGCCGCGCCATATCCACGTCGCCCATGTAGATGACGCATTCGAGGCCCAGCAGCGCGCAGACGGTGGCCGTGGCCACGCCGTGCTGGCCCGCGCCGGTCTCAGCGATGATGCGCTTCTTGCCCATGCGCCGGGCCAGCAGCCCCTGACCGAGAGCATTGTTGATCTTGTGCGCGCCGGTGTGCAGCAGATCTTCGCGCTTGAGATAGATTTTCGCCCCGCCCAGTTGCTCGGTAAGCCGCTTGCAGAAATACAAGGGCGTTGGCCGTCCCGCATAATCCTTGAGCAGCCCGGCAAGCTCGGTTTGGAACGCTGGGTCGGCTTTGGCCAAGTCGTACTCGTGCTCCAACTCGACGAGCGCCGCCATCAGCGTCTCCGGCACGTAGCGCCCGCCGTAAATGCCGAAGCGGCCGGGGTGCGATTCAGAGGGAACTGAGGGAATTATGACTGATGCCATGGGGCCTCCTGCGGTGTTTGCCCGGGAAATGGGGGACTTTTCAGTGTACTAGGGCAGTGAGCCCTGAAGCTCGTCAAGCAGGCGGAAGCAAAAAACAGACCGGCGTCCTCTTGAGAGGTCCTGGCCAATCGGGGGTCATGGAAAGGCTGCTCTGGCGCGAGCCACAAAACCCCGCACCTTGTCAGCGTCTTTGACTCCCGGCCTCGCCTCCACGCCGGAGACCGCATCCACGCCCCAGGGACGCAGTGTGGCGATGGCCTCAGCAACGTTCTCAGGAGTCAGCCCGCCGGCCGCCACTAACCTCCGCGCTTCCGCGTTTTGGAAGAGAGTTTTGCTAGCAGTTGCCCAGTCGAAGGCTACGCCTGTGCCGCCAACGGCAGCTGTTGTGCGCGAGTCGACCAGGACCGCGTGGACATGCGGGTCCTGGTGGGCCTGGAGGGCCAGAGTGGCCGCTCGCTTGCCGGCGCGGGGGGCAAAATGGACCACGCGCAAAATGCGCAACTCAGGTCCCAGCCGGAGGTGCAGCCTGGCTGGCAGCTCCGGCGGGGCGTCAAAGTGGAGCTGCACGCCGGTGAGTTTGCACTCGCGGACGGTCAAGTAGATCTCATCGAGCGGAGCATCGACAAAGACGCCGATTTTTTCGACTGTTGCGGGCAGATGGGAAACGATGGCCGCCGCCTCAGGCGCGGTGACCTGCCTCGGACTGGGAGCAAAGACAAAGCCAACGGCGTCTGCCCCGGCATCGACGGCCAGGCGCGCATCTGCCAGGGACGTGTTGCCGCAGATTTTGATCCAGATCGCCATCGGGCTCAGCGCCTTTCAGCGGGCTCTGCGAGCAGCGCTGCCAGCGCCGCGCCGGGATCGGGCTGGCGCATCAGGCTCTCGCCAACCAGGAACGCATCAAAGCCGGCGGCACGCAGCCGGGCCAGGTCCTGCGGTGAGGCGATGCCGCTCTCAGCGACGCGCAGGAAAACGGAAGGAATCTGCTCGACCAACTCAAGCGAGGTCTCCAGGTTCACCTCAAAGGTCTTGAGATTGCGATTGTTCACGCCAATGGCATCGGCGCCGGTGGTGCCCAGACAATCGAGAACGCGGGCCAACTCGTCGGCCGTGTGCACCTCAACCAGGACATCAAGCGCCACAGAGCGCGCAGTGCGGGAAAGCTGCTGCATCCCGGCGTTGGTGAGCGCGGCGGCGATGAGCAGGATGGCATCGCCGTGGTGGGCGCGGGCCTCGAGAATCTGGTACGAGTCCACCATAAAGTCCTTGCGCAGGCAGGGCAGGTTGGCCGCGGCAGAGGCGAGCGCGAGGTTGCGCAGGCTGCCTTGAAAAAACGGCTCGTCGGTGAGCACGGAGAGCGCCGCTGCGCCGCCGGCTTCGTAGCGCTGGGCGAGCCACTCCACATCAAAGTCGGCGCGGATGAGACCCTTGGACGGAGAGGCTTTCTTGATTTCGGCAATGATGGCGGGGCCTGCCGCGGCGCGGCGGCGCAAAGCGGCAGCCCAGCCGCGCGGATGGTGGTGCGCGGCCATCACTTCCAGTTCGGCCACCGGCACGCGCACTTTGGCGGCGGCCACCGTGGCCCGGGTGGCGGCAAGAATGGTATCGAGAATGGGGGTAGGTTGAGTCATGTGCTGGCTAAAGTATACGGGCAAACCCGCGCCCTTCAGCCGTCACAACTCACCTGCCCTCGCCCTAAAGTTACGCACACGACTAGCTGAACAGCGCGTCGTCCCACGACTGCGGCTCGTCCCACATCGGCGTGGGCTCAAAGTAGCCCGTGCCCGGTTTCAAGTGGCGCCTCACTTCGTCGTCGTTGAGCGTGACGCCGAGGCCCGGCGTCTCCGGAACCTGGATGTACCCCTTGTTGATGATGGGCTTCTCAATGCCCGTAACCAGGTCTTGCCAGAATGGCACGTCGAGCGAGTGGCTCTCGAGCGCAAGAAAGTTGCGCGTTGCCGCTGCGCAGTGCACGTTGGCCAGGCAGGCTACTGGCGTTCCGGCAAAGTGCATGGCCATGGGCACGCCATGCTGGAAGGCCATGTCGCCAATGCGATGGGTTTGCAGAATGCCGCCTGACGTGGACAGGTCAGGATGAATCTTGTCGACCACGTGGTTCTTGCACAGCGTCTCAAAGTCAGAGAACTGATAGATGTCTTCGCCGGTCAGCGTGGGCGTCGGGCTGGCGTCGGTAATCTCTTTGAGCAGGTCAGTGTAGTACCAGGGAATCACGTCCTCCATCCACTCCAGGTTGAACTTTTCATAGGCCTTGCCCAGGCGGATGACCGACTTCACGCCGATGTGGCCCAGGTGATCCATCGAGAGCGGCATCTCGTAGCCGATGTTCTCGCGCACCGCGGCCACGTACTCGCACAGCCGGTCGATGCCCTTGTCGGTGACCTCAGTCGCGATAAACGGATGCGGCTGCTCGCGTTGTTCCCACTTGTCCAGTCCTGCTGGGCGCATCACGGTGTCGGGAATTCCATCCAGCACATTGATGCCCAGGTCCATCTTCATCCAGGTCAGGCCCATCGCCACGCGCTCCTTCGCACGGCGGCCATACACTTTGGGATCCAGCGATTCGGTGGTGTCGGCGTAGATGCGGATCGAGTCGCGCCACTTGCCGCCCAGCATCTGGTAGACAGGAATGTTATAAACTTTGCCGGCGATATCCCACAGCGCCATCTCCACCGCGCACACGCCGCCTGCCTGGCGCGCTCCACCACCGAACTGGGCAATCCTCTGGAAGAGGTAATCGATGCGCAGAGGGTTCTCGCCCAGCAGCCGGCTCTTCAATACCATCGCGTACTGCGGCCCCGCGATGTCGCGCACCTCGCCCAGGCCATAGACACCCTGGTTGGTGTCAATGCGGATGAGCACGCAGGGGCTCGGGCCCGGCTTGACGATCACGGCATAGCGCATGTCGGTAATCTTCAGCGTCGACGGGCTCGATGCGAGACTCACGTTCTTGATTGCAGGCTCGGTTGCTTCGGCTGTGCGGGCCAGCGCACCCGCGGCCATCATGGCCAAAGACGATTTGAGAACGCTGCGGCGATTGATGTTGGGCTTGCTTGCGTCAGTGATCTTCACGGTTTCCTTTCCAATCTGTGGACGGACGCGATTCTAGTGTGGAAGAATGCGAGACCGCAATACATTTCGATTTATAGGAGTGTTGGATGAAAGCCGATCTTTCGCGCAGAAATCTTCTCAAGGGCATGGCAGCCGCGGCGGTTACGCCCGCACTGTTGCCGGCCGCGGCCGCAGCACAGCAGGAGAAGAAGCCCTGGTGGCTGGGCGACGGCATGCCGCAGGAAGGCGCCGCAACGCCCAAGATCGCGCTCGGCATCAACCTGAAAGATGGCGTTACCGATGAAGTGATTCGCAGTGTTGTGCAGATCGGCGTCTACCACGTCTTTACCGGCGGCCCGCAGTTGCCGTGGAGCGCGAGTCAGCTTCAGCCCTGGGTGGATAAGCTCAAGGCCGGTGGCGTCACGCTGGGCAACCTGATGATTGGCGGCTTTCCCAACACCATCTACGGCCGCCCCGGACGCGACGAGGAGATTGAGAAGGTGCGGCAATCGATTCAGGCCGCGGGCCAGGCGGGGATTCCGGTGGTCGAGTACAACTTTTATGCGCACCGCGCCATGGAGGGCTACTTCGAGCAGACGGGCCGGGGCGGCGCAGGCATTACAGGAGTAGATTTTGACCGCATGAAAGACTTGCCGCCACTGCCGGAAGAAGGCGCGCACACGCTGAGCGAGATGTGGGCCAACATCAGTTATTTTTTGAAGGCGGTGGTTCCGGTTGCCGAGAAGGCCAACGTTCGGCTGGCGCTGCACCCAAACGATCCGCCGTTCCCAGTGAGCCGCGGCTCGCAGCAGATCATGTCGACGCTGGATGGTTGGAAACACCTGATCGAGATTGTCGATAGCCCGTCGAATGGAATCACATTTGATTGCGGCGTCACGCGCGAACTGGGCGAAGATCCGGTGGCCGTCTGCCGCTACTTCGGCTCCCGCGACCGCATCAACCACATGCACTATCGCAACCCGCACATCATGACGCCGTATCTGAAATACGACGAGGGCTTCATCGATGAGGGTGATGTGAACATGTTTGCCGTGATGCGTGAACTGGTGCGGCTCAAGTACTCGCGGGAATTGAATCCGGAGCATCCGCGTGGGCTCGATTATGACCGCGCGCGCGGACCGATCCATGGCTATCCCGGAGGCGGCGGCTATGGCGGGGATTTGTACGACGTTGCGTATGCCAAGGCCATGCTGCAGGCCGCACTGGTACTTGAAAAGGCCGGGTAACCGCGCAAAGCGGGAAGCAGCTCGTAGATCACGCCACAGTGTCTTAGGCGGGTTATCGTTTGATGACAACGTCAGAATGGGGTATCTTCGTTCCGTGAAATGCACGCTTACCGACTTAGCACTGTTACTCGTCCTGAGCCCAATCGCACTCGGCCAGACCTTAAACCGCGTGCCAGATTGCCAGACCCTGAAATACATGCGGCATAAAGTTTCATGCCTATGTGGTAGCGTCCAAGTCTGTTCAGGAGATATCTGCGGTCGTCCCACGGACTATGAACTCGATGATGAAATTACCGTAGAGCTTCGAAGCAAGAGTGGAACAACCCTCGACACGCAGAAAGCCGTAGTCGTGACGAGGCAAGAACAGGGCACCACCCAAAGCGGCGCGAACATTTCTTTCAAGCTAATGGAGCGAAGATTTAAATTCGAGGACGAACCGGAAGGGGAGTACCTGCTGGCCTTCATCCTGCACAAAAGCGGCGTTCCACAACCGGCGCTTATATTCCCCACGAAGTACTCGCACAAAGAGATCAATTTGGGCAACACAGCGTATATGTTGGAACCGACCTGTCCGAGATCATCTGATCGCAGATAGCCGAAGAATTCGCGATTTACCGAGCGGCTGCGTGCCCCATCCTTGTCACGTCTTTGCTTTTGTGACAAGGGTGGGATACCACAAAGCCAATCCGCGGAACGTCAAACTCGATAGAGTGTGCCCTTTACATCTCTTCGCTGATCGGTTCCACAAACTCCGCGGCTCCATCCGCCAGCGCCAATCGCGCCCCCGGATTCACCAACAGCCAGGCCAACGCTCCCAGCGTAGCCAATAGCGCTGCTGTCAAGAACGAAGCCTCCCACCCAAACCGCGCCGCCAGCAGCGGAGTGAGCGAAGCCGTAGCCGCGCCGCCAAACTGCCCGCCCATGTTCATCGCGCCAGAAACCACGCCCGCGTGTTCTCCCGCATAATCCGCCGTCACGCTCCAGAAGCAACTCTGCGAAACATACAGCGCACCCGCTCCGCACGCCAGCACCACGCTGGCCACCACCGCGCTCTCCGCCCTTGACCCTACCAGCAGCAGAGTCGCTGTGCATCCCAGAGCAATTGCCGGCAGGTAGCAGCGCCCGGCGCGCGGGCTCACATTGCGTGCCAGCCAATCGCTCAACACGCCTCCGCCCAGCGACCCCACCGTCATGGCAATGAACGGCATCATCGAGTAGACCGCGCTGGTTTTCAAATTCATCCCGCGCACCTGCGCCAGGTAGATATAAAACCAACTGAAGAAAATCCAGGCCACATAGCCGTACGTGAAATAGCTGAACGTAATCGCCAAAATCTCTTTACTGCTGCAAATCCGGCCCCAAGGCGTCTTTGCCCTTTTGCCAACGCGAGCCTTCAAATCCCCGCGCCCCGCGACAATATGGGCCAACTCCCCAACGCGTACGAGCGGATGCTCCTCCGGCGTGTTCCGCGCCGCCAGGTACCACACCACGCCCGCAATCACGCCGAGCACCGCGCAAAACCGGAACGAAGCGCGCCAGCCAAATTCGAGAATGATCGCCGTCAGGATGGGTGGGCTCAACCCTGCGCCCAGGCCGACACCAGCAAAAATGATGCCGTTTGCCTTCCCGCGCTCCTCAATCGGAAACCAGCGCTCCACAAACTGGTTTGCCGCGGGATACATTGTTGCCTCGCCCGCCCCCAGCGAAAAGCGGATCGCAACCAGCAGCCAAAGCGCCCCATGCACACCCGGCGGCAGCAGCGCAGCCAGCACGATAAAAATCGCCCACCAGGTCACGCTCACCGTCAGCAGCTTCCGCGGCCCAAATCGCCGGGCCAGCACGCCCCCGGGAATTTGAAAGCACGCATACCCGATCAGGAACGCGCTGAATATCCATCCCAGATGGGCATTGTCGATGTTGAATTCCCTGCCCAGATGCACGCCCGCAATCGCTACATTGGTGCGATCAAGATAAGCCACGGCGCTGAGCACCATGATCCACGCCACCAATAGGTAGCGGATGGGCAGACCCCGGCCTGTCTTCTGCTCGATTATTGTCATTGATCCATCGTCATTCAACCGTCGCCCTATTCCTTATCCGCGTGCGCCATCCCCTTGGCCACCATCGCGTCAAACTCACTCCGCGCCATCTTCAGCTTCTCGGGATGCGCATCAATCCACTTTGCCAGCCCGTCGTATTTCTTCACCGTCCAACCGCCTTCAAACTCCGCGCCGTTTTTGCCTTCGCGATTGAGCTCGAAGTTGTAGTCGTCTCTGAGGCCGGTGAACTCGGCCGTGCTGACGGCTTCTTCGGCGAGGATCGCGGGGATAAAGAGCACGCCTTCGGCCTTGGCCAGCACCAGGTCACCCGGTAAAACCACGGCGCGGCCAATGCGGATGGGCGCGTTGATCGAGGTCAGTTCCATCTCAGCCCAGGCTGAAGGGTCGTAGCCGCGATAGAAGCCGTTGAAGTTGGGAATCTCGCGGTTCTCTTCCTGATCGCGGATGCCGGCATCGAAGACGAAACCTGTGTGCGTATGTGCGGCGACGGCGTTGCCCAGGTTGGAGCCGATGAGCGTGCCTTCGATGATCTTTCCAAAACCATCGGCAACGTAGACATCGCCAATCTGGAGCTCGTTGATGGGCCACATATTGCTTCCGCCCACGCGGCCCTCGGCTTTGCCCTCGGCCAGGATGGCCTCGCGCATGTCAGGCCGGATGGGCATGTACTGCGCGGTGAGCGCGCGGCCGGCAAAGGGCTTTTCGATGTGCAGCGCCTGCCAGCCTGACTCGAACTGGTTGTTATAGCCATGCCCGCGCAGAAAGTCCCAGATGTCTTCAATGGAGATGTCGACGGCGCGTTTGAGCAGGCCATCGGGCAGCCTCGGCCGCCCGTCTGGGAAGCGGTCGCCCTTCCAGTCGGACGTATAAAACATCATCTGCTCCCGCGTCATCTTTATCTGGCTCGTCGCAGGCGTTGCTCCCAGCAGTCCACAAACCAGCATGGCAGAAACAATCAGCTTCTTCATCGCTCTCTCCTTGATTCCAGTCTCAACTCGCGCAGAACAAATTTAGTTTCAAGAACCATACTGCAACTTCACGCTCCCGCTTCCGAGCGGTTTTTCAACGCTCTCATATAGGCGAATCCGTAGGCCTGCTCGGCGTAATGGCCGCCGACCACCTCCGGCGTGTGGTCGAGAATTACGATGCCGTCATACTTTACCTCCACCAGCGCATCCATAATCTTCGACATGTCGTAGTAGCCGTTGTCCATGAAGGTCTCAACAAAGTGGGGCAGCGGCGCGCTCACGTTGCGGAAGTGAATCTTCCAGATCTTCTCCGCGCCAAAGTAGCGGATCATCTCGGCCGGGTCCTTGTGCATCAGCGCCTTGCCGCCCTCGTTCCAGCAGCCGCAGCAGAGGCAGATGCCCACGTTGGGACTGTTGGCAATCTCCATGGCGCGCTTGTAGCCTTCGAAGTTGGAGAAGATGCACCGCGGCACGCCAGCCAACTCCGGCACAGGCGGGTCGTCGGGATGAATGCCGATGCGCACGTTGTTCTCTTCTGCCACGGGCGCAACCTGCTTGATGAAGTAGGTATAGTTCTCCCAAATTTCTTCTTGAGAAAATTTGCGCCCATGCGAAAGTGGCTCATAGAACTTCTGGTCGCCCCATGCGCCATATTTGTTCGGGCTCGCCATGTCGAACTCCCGGCCTCTTGACCCCCGGATAACGGCGTTTCCACTGCTCCAGATGCCGTTGCCCATGTGCGCATAGGTCGTGTAGTAGATGCCGGCCTTGCCCAGGTTGCGGAGATTCTGCTTGTACTCCTCGATCTTCTGATCGCGGCCGGGCAGATTGAGCGTCACCTCTGACATGTTATGTACGCTCATGTTGCCGATGTTCCACACGGTGATACCCACATCGGCATAGCGCTTCTTGATCTCCATGAAGCCTTCAGCGGTGCGGAGATCGGGAGTGGACCAGACGCTCACATACTCCGCGCCGATCTGCTTGAGAAATAGAAGTTCCTCATCAGTGGGCCGGGGCGAGACTTGCGCGCACAGCTTGATTCCCGGTGCATTTTTGTGGACCGAGGCCGAAGCCGTTGCGGCTGTGGGCAGAAACGCTGCTGCGCTTAGTGCGCCGCCCATCGCGAGCTTCACAAACTCCCGGCGGTCGGGCGCGAACGGTGCGCCGGCCGCATCCGATGTTCTCAGTTCTGCATCCGAGTTTTCCATTGAGCTTTTCCTTTAAGTGATTCTCGATTCCGATCTCTGTGCGCATCTATTGCTTCAGCACTGTGCCATCGCGCTTGCGAATCTCGCCCCATCCGCCATTGAGCGGGCTCTCGGTGAACGGCGCCTTGGCCGCTTCTTTCTCGTCGATTTCAATGCCCCAGCCAGGCTTTTCGCTTACCCATAGGTAGCCGTCCTTCATCTCAGGGCAGCCCTGGAAGATCGCCTTGGCGCGGTCGTTGAACGCGGAGTACTCCTGAATGCCGAAGTTATCACTCACCAGGTCAAGCGTGGCATTGGCCGAATGGCCTACGGGCGAAACATCGCCTGGGCCGTGCCATGCTGTCTTCACGCCAAATTGCTCGGCGAGAATCGCGATCTTGCGCGAGGGCGAGAACCCGCCCGCCTGTGAAACATGCACGCGGATGTAATCGATCAGTTGCTCCTGGATCAGCGGCTGCCACTCGTGCGGGCTGTTGAAGAGCTCGCCCATCGCGATGGGCGTGGCGCAGTTCTGTCGAATCTGGCGGAAGTAACCCAGATCCTCCGGCGACAGCGGGTCTTCGAGGAAGAACATCCTGAACTGCTCTGCCTCCTTGCAGAACTGCACCGCTTCGTTCGGCGTGAGGCGCTCGTGCATGTCGTGGAGCAACTCGACTTCATCGCCCAGTTCGCGGCGGCAGATTTCCAAGAGCTTCAACGCGCGGCGCATCTGGTAGGCCGGCTCGAAGAGAGGCTTGTCATGCAGCGCCTTCAGCGCTTTGCCGCCACCGTGGGCCGCGCCATAGCCTGACATGCCGGGCAGCTCTACCTGCACGCGTACGTTGCGGAACCCAAGCGCCATCAGCCTGCGCGCATCGGCCACCACATCTTCAAACTCCGCGCCGCTGGCATGGGTATAGCAGTCCACGGCCTCGCGGCATTTTCCGCCGGCGAGCTGGTAGACGGGCATGCCGGCCTGGCGTCCCTTGATGTCCCACAGCGCCTGATCAACGCCGCTGAGCGCGTTGTTCAGCACCGGGCCATTCTTCCAATAGGAGCTGTCGTAGCAGGACTGCCAAATGTCTTCTATGCGGTCGGTGGCCTTGCCCAGCAGAAAAGGCTTGAGATATCTCTCGACGGCGGGCTTCACCAGATCGGCGCGTTGCGTGAAGGTGGCGCAGCCGTAACCGTAAAGGCCGTCTTGGTCGGTGGTGATCTTGACCACGGTGAGGCGCACACCCGCGGGCTGGCACTCAATCACTCTGATGTCCTTAATGCGCGGCGAAGGCATGGCGCGTGTGGCGCGGGCAACCTGCTCCTCGGCCTGAGCTGCCCTCGGCGCCAGAGCCAACATTCCCGATCCGGCGATGAGTTTCAACAAATCGCGACGCTGCATTGAGGTTCCCCCGGACCCGCGAAACAGGCGATGCGCAAACAGCGTCTCGCGGCGACGAGCCAGTATACCGCCGGGCTGGCTTCGTTGGCGGTCGGCTTGCACCTGCCCCGGTGCAGGCCGTTAGCGCAGTGGATCGACGGGTTGTTTCCGCTTGCCAGTGGCGCAGGCGGTGGCATACCATCGGGGCCATGCATCGGACCCCTTCGCGGGGCAGGAGGCTTCATGGGATTGAACGTCAACCGCAGAGATTTTCTCCAGGGCGCAACCGCCGCAGCCCTGGGCTTGTACGTTCCCTCAACCCGGCTGCTGGCCGACCCAGCCGCGCCTACTGCGCCGGTTGCCGTGGCACGCTGCACCAGCTACGGACCTGAAGTGGTCACCAGCCTGGCGAAGATGTTTGATCAGATCGGCGGTCTGAAAAAACTGGTCACCGGCAAGACCGTGGTCATCAAGGTCAACACCACCGGCAGCTCCACCATGCGTTACAACGGCATTCCGCAGGGGCAGACGTATTGGGTACACCCTGAGGTGGTCACCGCCACCATCCACCTGCTGGGCAAGGCCGGCGCGCGCCGCATTCGGCTGGTCGAGAGCCCGACCTCGTCACAGGCTCATACGCTGGAGCAGTTTTTGAGTGAAGCCGGCTGGAAGCTCTCCGACTTTACCAGCGCGGCCTCAGGTGTGGAGTTTGAAAACACCAACTTTGCCGGAGCATCCAACAAGTACACGCGCCTCTGGGTTCCCGGCGGCGGCCTGGCCTTCAAGGCCTACGACATGAGCCGCGCCTATGAAGACTGCGATGTCTTTGTCTCGCTGGCCAAGCTCAAGGAGCACAGCACCACCGGCATTACCGCGGCCATGAAAAACTCCTTTGGCATTACGCCCACCACGATCTATGGTGAAAAAGCGGGCGTGGATGAGCCCAGCAAAGAGGCAGGCGGCGGACGCGCGATGCTGCACGTAGGCAACCGGCAGCCATCCAAGTCTGCTCTCTCTGAGATTGACCCGAACTCGTCGCGCGATCCCGGCTACCGCGTTCCTCGCGTGACTGTTGACCTGGTTGGCGCGCGACCCATTCACCTCAGCATCATCGACGGCATTGAGACTGTGGCCGGCGGTGAGGGCCCGTGGGTGAAAGGCATGCGGCCCGTGCGCGCCAACGTGCTGATCGCGGGCATGAACTGCGTTACCACTGACTCGGTCTGCACGGCGTTGATGGGCTTCGATCCCATGGCCGATCACGGCGCGCCGCCTTTTGAAACCAGCTACAGCATGTTGAAGCTGGCTGAAGAGGCGGGCATCGGCACCCGTGACCTGAAGAGGATTGAAGTAATCGGCCTGCCCATCGCCAAGGGCAGAGTCGAGTTCCGCAAAGCGTAAGCATTGACGATTCGCGCGCCTCGTTCTTCATAGGGCAAGGCGCGTGGCTATTTAGGCGATGGGATGGACTCAGATGCTGGTGGGCCCGGAGGGATTCGAACCCCCAACCAAGGGATTATGAGTCCCTTTTTGGCTGTTCTGCATGGATCTGCAATGGAACGCAAAATCTAGCATATCTCCTCTGTATTCAGTAGATACATGCCATGCGACAGTTGCAACGAACTGCAAGGGGCGGCACAAATGCACAGAAGAAACAGCCACCAAAACAGCCACCACGCTCGGGTCTCAAAATCTCTCTAAACCCTCAAGCAATTCGGCTTCCCAGGGAAGCGCAAGGTCCGTCCTGCCGAAATGCTCATAAGCGGCAGAGGGGTAATAGATCGGCCGACGCAGACCGGGGGCGTCGATGATCCCCTGCGGGCGCAGATCAAACTCACGAGAGAGTTCCAGTGCAAGGTCGATCCGGGAATCAGCTTCAGTTCCGTACGCCTCCATCAGGAAACTAACGGTCTCGGCGACGCCAATGCGCATCTACGAATGTTCCGCCCACCACGAGCCCTTACTTCTGAAGAGGCTGGCCCAGGTCGGACAAGTGGTCTCATCTTGCGGATTTTACGCTGTTGAAGAGGACAAGCAAGGCAAATCGGCGCGAATCTACGTCTTCTGGCGTGGTTGAGCCCTACCTTGCGGAACTCGGTAGCATGGACGGTACTCGACCCGGGGAATTGGCTAATTGCTAACAGTCGCACAAGAGCTGATCACGTGTGCTTCTTGCGAGACGGATGACATTGTTGTATGCTTTTCGCCAACTGAATTAAACAATCTTCTAGAACCAGTCTCATAAACCTTTTAGACTTGAAAATGGTGCATTCTGAAATTGCTCTGTGTGATCCCGCGAACGCCGCATGGCAGGACGCTGGGAGTTGACCGATGAACAATGGGAGCTCGTCGAG